>Ga0255433_1025_pt1 | contig 13826 bp, 10 predicted proteins | sample ANMaggSSYBR02H12_FD_182672 | JGI IMG/M metagenome (GOLD analysis project Ga0255433, IMG submission 182672) | Sediment cell enrichment communities from methane seep in Santa Monica Basin, California, United Staets - ANME aggregate JGI... | ecosystem: Environmental > Aquatic > Marine > Cold seeps >...
TAATTGGAGTTCATAACCATCGCTAGTAACATTTCCGGGGAAATACAGGTTTAGTGTCTGCTGTGTCCAAGTTGACTTTTGTTTATCCGGCTTAATTATTCCATTTGAGTGTGTTACAGCATGTCTAACTTCACTAACAATATCAAACCATTCAACGAAATCAATTGAATGTTGATTATCTTGCTCAATATTCCTTAGTTTTTTAGAAAACCCATCTCTAATCTGACTGACAATATCCTTATTGTTCCAACGAGCGTAAGCAATACAACTTTTCCAATACTCAAAATCAGTTTGCGAAAATCCCAAATTTGATAATTCCAGTAATTTTTTCGTGCGTGGAGTCAATTTCTTTAGAATTGCTGGATCAATTGCAGCAACATTTCTTTGAATATATATTGCAGTAATATCTTTCAAAAATGTTTCAAACGCTTCATAGCCTTGTGCAACCGCCCAACCACAATTTCTATAGAGCACAATTTCCAGCATGTGTTGATACTCATTAAGATTGCGCGAAACAGAAGACCCGATAGGATGAAAACCCCTAAAACTATTGACAGGTTGTGATAAATCTCTAATAGTTAAAGCGACTCCAGCCCTCATAATTGATGGATCGAGATTTTGTTCTTCAAATGCTTTCTTTAATAATGGAAGATAATTGACAGATTGATTTTCCAGGTGAGTTAATAGTCCATTTAGAAAAGACAGTCGATCGAATAATCTCATGAGAGGGGAATGGAGAGGGTTATTCAAATCTATTTACTCCCTATGATAAAATCTTATAACAACCTAACGGATGAGCTTACCTGCCGCCGGGCCAGCTTTTAATGATTATAGATCAAGAACCAATAATTGCAAAAAACGGCTGATTCTCCACGCCAAAGGCGGTCAGGTGGAGCGGGGGTTAGGTTTTGTAACTATTTGTATGAAAACTTCAGTCCTTTTGATTAAAAGTTTTCTTTGCAGATTCAAGCATCGCATCATACATATCAAGATAAGCTTCAGCTCTCTTCTTTAATAACTCACTAGTTGCAAGCATAAATGCCATTCCAACTTTATGAATTAATTCTATTTCATTATCGGAAATAAAGAGATCCTCAGATTTTTTTGGATGTACTATTCGGTTTCTAACATCAGAGGTAATGGATAATTCCGTCCAGAAGGAACTGCTACTTGGAATTATTGGATCAGTATCTGCAGCTTTAGCAATAGAGTCAAACACCAATTTTAGTCTTTTATTTATCGGGATAAACCGATCTGCTAGGATTTTCGAGTTATCTTTCTTCTTAATAATCCTTTTGTTTCTTATCTTTATTTCAGTTTCATCATCTACCACGAACCAATCAAAAAACAAGAACATTTGACCTAAAGAATATACAAAACCATCAAGATATGAGAAAAAAGTACGATAATAGACCCTTCTCCATAGTTGAGTGTCATTGGAATCTAATAATTTTTTTATTTCAGTTAGATCATAATCTAACAGTTCTGTTACTTTATTAAATTCACTCCAAAATACATTATCGTCAGTTGAATCCGAATCAATTCTTTCAATGTTATCTTCAAGAAAACTCATAGTCATTCCTTTGTAGAGATAGAAATTGAAACGTAAAACCTAACCCGTTTATATCGCTCGCTTTGACAGTTTGATTGAATCGTTTGGTCAAAATGACCAAATATCTGCTTATATGTATTATAGATTACATTATTATGGACGAGATAAACCTAGGCTCTTGCAGCCTTTTTTGTTTTTTGAGGAATACTTGCGTATATTTGGCTTTCGTTAAGTATCCGGAAGAATATCTACTACGATAAGGGGTTTTTTGCACATCCCCTCAAAAAGGTACAATTCAAAACCTCAGAAATACTGAACTCCCCTCTGACAAGATCCTGAACAACCGATTCAAGATCGATGGGCGCGGGTGGATCTAAGAACTCAAACCTTCCGTGGAAGTTGATATGCTGCCAGGCAATTGGAGAAACACGTCCGAGGAGATTGACCTGTTCCTCTTCTCCCGCGGCTTCTTTGATCTCAAGCAACTGAGACAGCAAAGCGGCATTGTAGTAAATGATGCAATTCGTGATCAATCGACTGCTTTCACTCCAGATCAATTGATCACTTTCGGTCTTGAACCGCAAGGCGCCAAAATTAGCATAGGATACGGCTCGGCGCAGCTGATGATAGCTTTCTCCGCGATTCATGGCCTGCTGGACATTCTGCCGCAAGGGCAAGGAGTCGATATAGCTTAGAAGGTAGAGAATCAATGACTGATGTTTGAGCCGTGTTCCTTTAGCGACTGGTTTTTCTGGGAGCTTGCTGCCCGGAAAGTGGGTTTGTTGAATCCAGGTTACATCTTGGACTACTTCGTCAAGATTGAACACGAAAAACTGCCGCACAGCCTTGAAGTATCCGAGCTGGAGAATAAAGAAAATTCGCGATGTGTAGGTACGCAGCTCGGGAAGCACAGCTCGCTCATGGGCAGACAGGGAGAAAAAATGGGCCTGATCTTCTGCAGAAAACCTGGGAAGATCGTAAATTGCGGCAATTTCATTAGAGCCGATGATATGTAAGCGTTTGGAGCCGCCTTTGTCGTTCTGCGGGGTCATTCGTGTGCACCTGCTTGTGGTTGTTGGGCCAAGACTTTCTATGTTTCAACAATGGGGATTAGTATCAAAGGAACCGTAGTTCAAATCGGATTATAATACCAATCAACAGGTGTAAAAATGGCAGAATATCTCTCTGTTTGGCAGCAGGGCTTCATATTAAAGTATCTTAGACTACAGCTGAATTGAACCTTTTTGAGGGGATGTGCAAAAAACCCCAAGATGGGATTTTATATGATCAGGATGAGCTAACCGGAGACTACCTGGTTGTCGGGGAAGGGATTGACGCCCTCGCCACCACGGCTGACGGGGAGATTGTAGCCCTGGATGGTGAAGGAGAGGATTTATTTACTTTTGATGTGGAGACGAGGGCTTGGAAAGAGGTAAAAGTGGATCCGAATTATGGTTGTATTGTGGGAGGGGGTAATTCGGGAGAGGAAATATTACCCATAATTAAGGATTGGTGGGAAGGATATAAAGAAAATATGCCGACTAATGAGGATATTAAGTGGATGATTTATGAGGATGGAAGCAAGGTGGAATTGGGTGAAATTTTGGGAGAAACATATACATATTCTGCTAATAAAACTTATGGTTTGATTTTGGCAGGCATAGTTGATTTACCGGATAGTGTTGATGCAAATGACTATGAGAAGGTACTTTTGACACTATCGCCTACAAATCCTGATAAAATTGAGGAAGCTGGTAATATTACTCCGATAAGATTGAGTACTCGACCTGATTATTCGAGCTTTACAACTGTAAGTTTGAAAATAACAGGAGAGGGTGGGGCGATAAAGGACAATAGATATTGGAATTATGTGGATGTAGCATATAATATTCCTCATAAAGACTTAATCAGGTTTTTACAGGCAGGTTTGAGTGGGGATAATCCACCCCTCAAGGGTTGTCAATTGGCGGTGTCTTTAACTGGTGCTAATACTGCTGATTATGATACGGATGAATATAAACAACTTACTGCGATATCCAGCGAAGTGGGAGATGGAGAGTGGGAGGCGGAAAATAGTTTCTCAAATTATGCCTTAGTTCCTCAAGGGGCTGGTTTATTTGCTATACCTGAAAGTTGTATGACGGAGGAGATGTGGGGGGTGTTTGGGACGTTGCCGAATAATCCAGTGGGGGGTAATCAATCCCCTTTCTGATAAGAAACACATTAATAACCGCTTCATAAAACACAAATCGCCCATGGGATTGCCCCGGGCGGCTTATTCTTTTTTGGCTATAATCTTGATAGATATTTTTCCCAAAGGACAAAATAATGAGAAGATTTTCCTTGATTTTCAGTTTCGTTTTGCTCACTGCTTGTGCTGCGCCGCAGGAAATAATACAATCCACGAAAACATCCGTGCCCTCAACAGCTACACCGGTCCCGACTCAAACCCCGCTTCCCAGCCCCACTTCAGCGCCAACTCCTGAGCCTTACCTGCTGGAAGAGGGTGTACTACTGGATTGGGCTGAGAGTTCAGGTGAATATATCATTGTCGCAGAAGAGATTGACGCCCTAACCGCCGCAGCTGAGGGGGAGATTTTAGCCCTGGATGGTGACGGCTTCCCCCGGTTTGTTTTCGAGAACGGCGACTGGGTTGAGATTAAAATTCCTGAGGGAGCTGAGAGTTTTTCAGAATTGGCGGTACCGGATAGATATGTATCGAAAGTAAATGAAGAAGGTGTGGTAGAGGAAGTGTTGGAAACGGGCACAAAAGTATTAGTGAATCTGGAAACTGAAGAATATGAGTATGAATTTATAAATGGGGAGTGGGTTGATTATGTGCCTAGAGTGATGGTGGTGGGTGAAGCATCAAGACCGTTTGAGGTACCAAGGGAAGTAATTGAAACAGCAGCGGAAACGATAGAAAATGCGGAGATGTTTAAAAGAATAATAAATGGAAAGACGGTAGAATTAAAGACGGGATTAGATGAAAAATGGGGTGAGTTTGAGAGCAGTAAGGGTGGAATTTACATTCAGTGGTATGGAGTTTTGTGCGGTGTTGTGGAAAGATCAAGTGAGGTGTTTGCTTTATTGGGAGTGGAAATGAATTCGGGGGACATATTGTTAATTAATACGTTGTTTCACAAAGCTGATCGTGGTTTTTCGAGTGCATCATTAGTAATTGAGGGAGGAGTAATGCCTAATGAATATGAAGCACAGCTTGATAGCATGAAAGCATTAGGAAGATCGATTGATCGTAATCAGATAGCTAACGCATTACTAAAATCACCCATAGGAACACCTTTATACATAAGTATACTTGTTAATAATAATCTAGCTGAACCTGAGGGAAGAAAGATATGGAATGCTATGAAGAGTGAAGAATTTTTGGGAAGTGCAGATTCATCAATTTTTGATCCAATTTTATTGGGAGCTTCGGATACATTTTTTGATTTAGCTGAGAGCCAATAATTTTTATAGTTGTAGTTGAACTGTGGGCTTGAGTACTTTATTCTTAAGGTAGATGAAAAATAGGAAGTTAACTCAAGGCTAACTAGACCAGATACATTTGAAGTGATCTCTTCTAAGATATAGGCAATAGTGAAGGCCACTGTTGCCTTTTTGTTTTTAGGAAGAGAGATGGATATACAAGCCAGAGATAACCCCATTGATATTCAAATTACTGTCGAAGAAGTCGACCGGCTGCTTGAGGTTGGGCGTTTGCTTTTTTCGGTTCTCACATCTGAAGAAATCGAGGAACTCCAACAGCTTTTTTCCCCCAAGAATCCAATAGGTAACGCTGGTGATTCTTGACGGTTCCTCCAACGCAAATTAAGATTTATATTCTCTATCCCTTGGAGACATATTCTTGACGCCTGAGCAAATTATCCCTAGTTGGGCTACCTACCTGCGGGTCAGTAATTCGGCATGCGGGCTATAGCCCGCATGCCGAAGCCGAAAATACGGGCAAGGGACATAAGTTGTTTATGTAAGTAAGAGACAAGTTAGAATGGCACGAAATCGCTAACGGTCATTTCTAGATCGAGCGTAATATTGAGATATTCCTGCGTTGTCTCAATGCTGGCGTGCCCCAGCAGTTTGCTGATCTGGGATATCGGCACACCTGCGCGTCTGCCAAGTTCCGCATAGGTCCTTCGCAGATCGTGGGGCTGTAAATCCGGCTTGCCGATCATCTTTCCCCGCTTCTGGACAATGTTATATAACCCCGTGGTGCTGATGCTTTCCTTGGGTTCTCTATTCCTGCCCAGACTGCGTAAGATCAATCCCTCAGTGTCAATCAGGAACTGCCAGTCAATGATGGCTTCAGCCAGGCGGTCGCTGATCGGAACAACACGGCTTTTGGCGCCTTTTCCGACCACATTCAGTACATAACGCTTGTCCTGCTTGATGATGTCGGTGAACTGGATGCTGGCAGCTTCTTCTCTTCGCAAACCGGCAGCCATCATCAGCCCGATGGCCAAACGGTCCCGCAGGGTGTAGATCTCAAACTCTTTTTTCCCGCTGGGCCTGCGACTGCAGGCTTCCAGCAGCTGTTCTGCTTCATGGTAGGTCAGCCAGGTATGGGCTTTTTCGCCTTTTGCTTGCTGGATTTTGATGGCGTTCTGCAGGGCCTGGGTCCGGAAAACAGCAGCCTGGATAACATCAATATTGTCTGGCCGGGCGCTTCCCTTGGCCAGCTGCTCCAGCTCTTGTGCCAAACGGGTCACGGCCGCGGCCAGGAAAGAACGCGTGGAGCTGCCTACAGTGAGGGCGTATTCGGTCAGGACCTGGGGATCTGCCAGGCTGCCACCTGTGGCCAGATAGTTTTCTATTGCCTTGATGTACTGGTGTTTGGTGGAAGGCTGCAGTGTGGGGTCATTCTGGATGGTCTGGACCACAAAATCTCCCAGATCAAAGTGCTGAAATGGCAAGATTTCTGATGAGAATTTGCTGTCGTTTTGACTCATTTTTGGCCCTGTTTAACCCTCTTTTTCACCCTCTGTAATACTTGCGTATATTCCGGTTTACGTAAGTATTATAAAACAAAGGAAAAATCTAGCAAGAGCTGGTTTTTCTTGAGGTTTGGCTTGAATCCTGAGTTGAAACCCTTGTGTTTCCATTGATATATCCAGCGGACTTATAACTGCAGACAGGTCCTTATTTAAGACATGCGTATATATCATCGCAGTCTTCACACTTTATGGCCAAGCAGCTCCAGTAACAATCGTGGTTCCCTCTATCCAAATTTATCAACCAGCACTAACATAGAGAGTGGTATAAATACTGGGGGCACGCCAACCCGCGAGGCCGTTGTCTTCTAATACAAACACATTATGGAAACAGTGACGAAACTACCAAGGAATGTACAACGGATTTTAGCAATCGGCGAGAGTGTCTTGGCGACGACAATATGGGCCTCGTCATTTGTTTTTGTAAAGATTGGCTTAGAGTACATGGGACCGCTAACCATAGCGGGGTTTCGATACTTTCTGGCTTTTTTAGTCTTGCTCCCATTTCTAATTCGTAAAGGCACGATAAGGCAACCTATATCAAGGGAGATTTGGCGTCGCCTATTCGCAATTGGCATAAGTGCGTATACAGTGGGAAATGGTGCGCTTTTTTGGGGGCTAAAGTATTTGCCAGCAACAACCGTTTCTTTTTTGATGAGTTTATCACCTCTGCTAATGTTGATTGGGGGTGCTGTTTGGCTCAAAGAGATACCAACAAGATGGCAAGTGGTTGGGATCATCGTGTCCTTACTGGGTAGCGTGTTATTTTTCTCGTCGGGATTAAAATCTGGCGAACCAGTAGGAATCGTTATCGTAATTGTTGGGTTAATCGGGTTTATGCTATTTGGTATTTTGGGGCGCGAGATCGCCAAAGTGAAACAACTTGACACGATAACGCTAACAACTATTCCACTTGCTATTGGAGGTGGCATTCTATTGCTGATAGCATTTCCCCTTGAAGGAATGCCCCTGTTATCTACAAAATCTGTTGGGATTGTACTCTGGCTGGCAATCGTAAATACGGCTCTGGCCTATGTTCTCTACAATCACTCGTTACAAATATTAACAGCACTTGAGATGAACGTGATGCTTAATCTTACTCCTCTAGGAACGGCGTTGTTGGCATGGTGGCTACTTAGTGAAAGATTAGGTTTCGTGCAAATAATTGGTATGGTAGTAATGATAATCGGTGTAATATTCGTACAGCGTACGCACAATAATCAAAGTGAAAAAGTGGCCTAGCCCCCGCTCCACTTGACCGACAGGATAGGACAGAGAGCCGAAAAAGAACCTATGCTAATTAAGGATGAAGAATTGTACACAATTTATTTGTTGATCATTGGTTCCAGCCGAATCTGACATCCTGATTAGGCTAGCGTAATTTTACATGTCACGGGGAAATGATCTGACCCAGCCGGATATTTTCGGTAGATCCGTTCGCCGTCGGGCATTTCTCTCCAGATTTTTCCATCACTCACCCACCCTGCCGAGTTTCGGCTGTAAAGAATATGGTCAATCCAGACCCGCATGTATGAACCATCGATGATGGGGTCCCGAAAACTGGCTGTGTACAAATCTTCAAAGTCTAGGGCATTTTGATCCTTTTCTGATAACCCATCGTAGAGCACATTCCCCATGGTTAGTGTTGGTTTCCAGATGGAACCCATTAATGTATCCACTCCGCTGGCCATGAGCTTCATTTCGCTGGCATCAAACCCAGGACCATCGTTGATATCTCCACAAATTATTAAAGGAATGTCTTTTGTGGTATTTTCAGCGAGATACACATCCAGGAACTTACTGCGCAGCTGGTAGCACTGGGCCAGTAATTTTTTCCGATTACCTTCGGCTTTTGCCCACCAGGCAGCCCACTCCAGAGCATTGAAGATCCCCTTGCTTTTCAGGTGAACGCCTAATATACGGAAAGATTTACCATTGGCAAGGTGTACTTCCGTGTAGAGTGGTCGACGCTCAAATTTGTGCAGTTCATCAAGGTCATCTCTGTCTGTGTCCATAAGGAAAGGATCAGTGATTTCCTTTAATAAAGGAGCTTGATCGGCCAGGGATGAATCAAACTGAGAAAATGGCGGATCCTGGAACGCACCCGTGTCAGTTCTAATAGCCAGTCCAACGCTCTGGGCGCCTGATTGCTGGACGGCACACTTCCAGTCCCCGGTTATCTCGGGCCTATCAAAGAAAAGCTGCAGTTCCTCTACCCTATTGGGCCCTTCAACCACTACAAGAGCATGAAGGTCCATTTCGTTGATCACCCCAGAGACATCTTTTATTCTGTCGTCGACGGTGTTGTTTTTTCTCGGCCCACGAACCTTTGTGTCCCCTGCTTTGAACTGCGGAGGATCTCCTTCAAATAATGAGTTCATCCATTCAATATTCCAGACTCCAAATTGGATTTCTGCCATCTTTTCCTCCTGGATAAAACTATTATTTTGGATAATAAAGTGCTGTTCATTTTTTATTTGCGTATTTGAATTTGTTTGATCAAAATATCATATTGCCTATACGCAATATGATATTTTAGTTTGTTTTCTGGGGCTGTATCAGTATGCATTTCCCTCAGAAAATCGCTCTCAGAGCCTCTAGGAGGCTCACTTTCCATTCAGTAGGTAGCCCTTCCCTCGCACAGTAATCAAATAGCGAGGATCAGAAGGATCTTGCTCTATTGCCCTTCTCAGATAGGCCATATGCGTGTACAGGGTATTCATGTCTCCAACGTAAGACGTTTTCCAAATCTTGGTAAAGAGTTCTTCCTTAGAAACCAGGGAGCCCTTCTTTTTGATCAGGTATTTCAAGACCTGCATCCCCTTAGTGCTTAAGTGGGTAACTCCCTTGGGCGTGAATACACGCTGTTTCTCTTCGTCCAGGCAGATATCTCCATAACAGAGGCAGCTCTTCCTGTCCAGCGGAGAAAACATCTCTATGCTGTTGACTAATCTCCTGATAGAAGGCCCGGGGCGCACCAGTATATCAGCCTTATCCGGCTTCTCCTGATCAGAATAGACCAATATAGGAAGGCTGGGAGCTGCTAGCTTTAGAGATGCACAGGTCCTTACTCCATTTGTTCGCATGGAGATAGCGTTAAGAACAACCGTATGGGTGATTTTGTGCCGTTTTAGAGCTTCCAGGCCAGCACCAGTTGTTTCTGCCGCGCAAACAGTGTAACCTTCTTTTGTTAGAAGGTTTGTCAGCGAGTCGCGTGTATTCCGTTCAATAATTAGTAGGTCTTTTTTCATGATAGAGCTCTAATACCAGCTTTCTGCCAATCCAGACCCATATGCCAGGACCTTTCCCATTTGATCATCAGACATTCTATAGACCATGCTCCTTTTATTGGGATAGATCTCAGAATTCTGCCACACATGCTTCCGGACACTTGTTGCCACTCCAATCTTCACTCCTCGTGCACTCAGCTCAATCATCAACTCTGCTGCATTAAACAAAAACACATAGTCGATCAACCAGGGCCGTATGCCTCCTTTAGAGATCGGCTCTAATGCCTTGGGGCCAGTCATAACCAGGAAGAAATCTGGAAGAGCATCAGGATTTATATCCAGCATATATTCCAGCTTGCTGTACCATTTGACGTTGACAGTCCTGCTGGCCAGGGTGCCGCTCCTGAAATGGCCATCGAAGCCTTTTGTATTAGCCGATTCTTCCAGCTCAATATCAAAGATGTCGGCAGCTATATATTCCCCGGTATGACCAATGGTTGCCGGTCGTTGGGTGATCTCGGAGATCTTTTCCCCAATGGAATTCATCTTGGCTATTTCGGATGCCAGTTTTTCCAGATCATTCATGAACCTGCTCCAAGTGTTTGTTTACCGAAAGCGATGTCTTTATGATAATCGATTAGTAAGCCGTGACACAAAAATAACCCCGTGTTTTATATACCTTTTTTGAAAGGGAAGGAGTGTTATATCGCTATATTTCATTTTGCTATATATAGGATTTCCTTTAGGGGCTATCTAGAACGTGTCGTTCCCAGCAACACTTGACAGGATGTAATTGGATCACAACTGATTCATAATCAGAACGAGTGGTATTATCTTGTGTCAATAGGGGATATTCGTCGATTTCATCCAGCTTTAAGAAGACAATCAAATCAAATGGTCCATGGTTTCTATACTGTCCATCCCGATTGCACCAACGCTGCACTATATTTTGACTTTGTGAACCCTAAAAAGTGACTCGATTATGAACAAAACCAAACAGGTCGTGATCTCTACAACTCCTCCCACACCTCGAACTGGTGAGCTTGCAGAAGAATGATTATCTAAGGTATTTGGCGTCTGACTTCGAAAAACATTTGAGGGTGTCCATGGTGTCCATGGAGGTATTTTTAGGGGGAAATTTTGTCCGTTAGGTCCATATTTTCCATAAGTTCCACCCCAGTTGCACACGTATTACCCACGAAAATCAATCAAATCACTGGGTTGGCGATTCGATTATCAATAAATTGTTGTTGGGGTTTGTGTGACGGGAAAATCTCTCAGGTGTTGATATTTTTTTGACTCATAACCTGACGGTTAAATGTATAAAACCTACTAGGCTACATTATTAATCTCTTGATTATAAGCAACTGCCTAAAAATCATTTCGAAACTGATAAATTGCCAGGTGCAAATATCGCGTTTTTTGATTACAGTGAGTAAAATAAGCAACTTAACGTGAGGGCAAATCCATATTAAATGCTGAAAGACAAGATCTCCTACACCATGAAGAAAACCGTTGCTTCATTTGAAATGTGGAGATGTGAATAAGATAAGCTATGTCAAACACACAGTGCTTTGCGGAAAATACCTTCAGAATAGTTGTTTTTTATGGTTTTTATTACTCATTTTCAGCCAGTTGGATGAGAATAAGTAGTGGTGGAGTATGTCAATTACTCTTTTAAGGGAAATTACTGGGTAACGACTCCCCAAAACCGTAGTGTACCATCGCCAGAGACTGATGCTAATAACAAGCTGTCCGGTGAAAACGCCACAAAATTAACCCATTCCCGATGCCCCTCAAGAGTCTTTAGGAGATTGCCATTGCGAGTGTCCCATAGTTGTACTACTCTATTCTTAGTCGCAGTCGCAATCAGTGAACCGTCTGGGGAGAAAGTCGCAACTTTATATTCCCCAAACGAATCGCCCTCAAATTCTTTTGTATAGTTATTGGGAAAGGAGTACTTAATTACTCCTCTTGAAATATCGTGAACCATTGCTAGCCCACTGTATGTCACTATTGATAGTAATTTACCGTCTGGAGAAAAAGCTAGGTGCTGTATCCATTCTTTGGTGATTACAGGGAAAAGTGTTTTCACCATTTCGCCATCAACGGTGCTCCAAATGTATACAATACCTAATGAACCTCCAGCTATATAATTACCGTCCTGTGATACAGCAAGAGAAGATAACCGGTCAGGAGCTTTTACCTTCAATATTTCTTCGATTCCATTAGAATACTTCCACATATAAATTGAGCTATCCCAAGTTGCAGCGCTGATTAACTGTTTTCCCGGGACAAACGCAATTTGAGTAATCAACTCATCAATAGTAAAAATCGATCTATCACCATTTTCGGCATTGAATAGAAAAATATTGTAGTCAAGTGCCGCAGCAGTTACTTTTCCATCTGGAGATATGACTACATCAGTTGTTTCGGAACCAATTCCATGAAAGTATTGAATTATTGATCCCGATGGGATTGCGAAAAGATTAATCTCGTCTGCCAGAATTGGAGCAGCCATTAACCTTCCGTTATCAGAAAAACTTACAGACCAAGCCCAAGCGCGAAACATCAGAGATTCTTTTTCGGGGGTCTCAAAGGCTCTTTCTGGTTCCCATACAGAATCCCAAATTCTAATATAACCATCTTCGCCTATGGACAGCAAGGAGCTCTCTTTGTTAATAAAATGAAGTGAGACTATTCTCCCAATATGCGCAGTAGGATTTGAGGAAATAGGATAAACAAGTCCTTGTCTTTGCCACGCGGACAATTCACCGTTACTTGTAGCAGATACTAGAATTTTTCCATCTGCAGACAGAACTAGCTGTTCTACATCTGCAGTGTGGATGTTGATAGAATCGAATAATTCTCCGTTTTCCAATGTCCATACTTTTATTGTGTCATCTTCGGAGCCTGAATATAATAGGTGATCCCCTGGTGAATATTTTATAGTCAATATTCGTTCTTTATGCCCTTCAAGTGTTAGAAGTGACTTCTTAGTTTCCACATCCCAAAGAACAATGGAGTGGTCGAGAGATCCGCTAGCAATCAACTTTCCGTCATGAGAAAATTCTATTATGTCTACTGCTTTCTCATGGGACATTTCTGGAAGAATCACATTGAAGGAACTTGTATCCCATAATTTAATAGTATGATCCAGTGATGCAGTTGCCAATAATGAACCATCGGGGGAGAACTCCACGCTCAGAATATCATCTGAGTGTGCTCGAACGCTGTGTAGAAGAATCCCCTTTTTATAATCCCAGATCTCAAGGTGCCCTGTGTCCATACCTGCTGCAAGAAGGTTGTTATCAGGTGAAAAACTAAGACTTTTAACGAAATAATCTGTGGGGATGAATCTTAGTTCAGATAAATTATTCAGATCGTAAATATATACACCTAATGATGTCCCGACAGCTAATGTTTTTTCATCATGTGATACGTCGGACGAATAAACCCTGCCCTTGCCAATTCTGGAAACTTCACCAATCCGTTCTGCATTATCTTTGGATATGGCCTCTGGTGGCCATATTAATGGAGTGCCAATTGGAGTAGCTGAAGGATTGAACGTTGGTGTTGGTGTAGAGGATGGAGTTAAGGTCGAAGAAGGGGTAGAAGTGAGAGTAGCAGTTGAAGTAATGGTACTCGTTTCAGATAATTGGACAGGTATAAGCGGTGAAAAGAAAGGGGCTACTATTACACTGATCAGCTGAAAAAATATTGCAATAATAAATATCACGATTGCGGATATTAGAAAAATTTTTCCAGAAGAATATAATTCTTTGAATAATCCTGCTGCTTTAGGCGGTGCTAGTTCTATATTTGGGTATTCTCCAGCTATCTCAAAGATCACACCTGCCCAATACCTTAGATTCGCGTTTAACGAATTACGCTCTTCGAGATCAACGATCGAAATTGAATTCTCCCGCACAAGATCTATGTAGCTTTGTACATCATTCTTGAATTTAACGGGGGTTTTCTCAGAACTGCGATCATCACGAAAAAAGTGTTCATCGCGAATTAACTGATTATGAA
>Ga0255433_1026_pt1 | contig 13670 bp, 13 predicted proteins | sample ANMaggSSYBR02H12_FD_182672 | JGI IMG/M metagenome (GOLD analysis project Ga0255433, IMG submission 182672) | Sediment cell enrichment communities from methane seep in Santa Monica Basin, California, United Staets - ANME aggregate JGI... | ecosystem: Environmental > Aquatic > Marine > Cold seeps >...
CTAGGGTAGAAGCAACAACTGGTTCTTTTTTTCTAATTTTAAAAAGTATATAAATTATTAGTATAATAAAAGTTGCCGCAATAGTATTTGGAACCGTCCAGAGCCCCATGTGGATATAATAAACACCCGCACTTACTAATAATAGCCCACCTAGAAGACCCACAGTTTCATCAAAAATAAATTTACCCAATAAAAAAATAAATGTAACTGAAATTACGGTCTGAAGAAAACTAATAGAAAGCATTGTGGATATTTTGTAATTCAAACCTGTTAATAATGAGGCAGATCCGATTTCGAGATGCATCATTGGAAATTTTGAATATAAGTGTCCATCAGGTATATATCCCAAATCTAATATTTTCGAGGTGAACATCTGATGCCACCATGGATCTGCACCAACAACACTGGGGAATATTAACATTTGAGACCATTGTATAATTAGCCCGATCAATATTGTTTGAAGTAAAATCATTACTACGAACTTATTTTTATTACGGGGAAAAAACATTATCTCTAAAGCTACTAGACCTGCCATTATTGATACTAAAACGAAAAAAAGAGAGGGCCTTTCATAAAGAATTGATCTGTAATACACAGATAAGGTACTAATTATAAGAAAAATGAAGAATAGAATTTGTGATATCTTAAAAATAAAAAGAGATTCATGCATTAATCTTTTTAAAGATGTTTTCCCTCTAAATAATATCCAAATTGTACAGAAAATAAATGTAAGAGCTCCAACTAAAATAAAGGTGATTTTTTGGATATTAAGCCATAAATAAATTATTAAAATTATTGAAAAAAAAGCACCTAAATAGGCTAGAATTTTGTCAAATTCAAATTCTCTGGAAAATACTTTTATCTGCATGTGAATCTTTTTATGTTTAATTATTTCATCTCTCCATTTTAAAAATAGTTTTTTCCCAAAATGTTTTTAAGTTCGTAAAACTTTTTTCTCCAAAATACTCTCTAACTTCTTCATCTTCAGTTTGTTTTTTTGAAAGAAAATAAAATGAGAAATACCCATATAAAAATGCGATGCCAATATAAAATGGATATCTAGAGCATAAATAAACGCCCGTTAAAAATGCATTGACTGGGTAATAGTTTAAATAATATCTACCTTGTCCCTTTTTTTTATATCCTTGCCAAATTCCATTTCCAATCCACGGAGCTCTCAATTGAAGACCGGACACTTCCTTAATTTTTAATAATTTCCAACCTCTTTTTTTTGCTTTAATATTCGTGACTGTATCAGGGGCAGCGGTAATCGGATAACCTCCAATGCTTTCCAGACATTTTTTATTATATAATCTTGCCCCTCCTCTTGGGCTCCCAAACTCGCTATCCTTTTTTGTTTCCTGATGTAGAAGTCCACTGATAATTCCACATTTACTTGTTTCTGTTGCCATGTTAACTAAATATCCAAAATAATTACGATCCAGAATTATGTCACTATCTAATATTCCAATGTATTCGTAATGGATGCTTTTTTCATCTGACATTTTTTTGGCATAATCAATGCCTAATTTAACTACTTGTGAATAACCAATGTCGGAGTCATATTCATTGTTATCTCTTTTTATTTTATATAATTCAATCCAGGAAATTTTTTCAGAAAAACTTTTTCCAATATCGTAGGTATTATCCGAACTATTATCGTCAACAATAACCCAAAGTAACGGTTTTGATTTTTGTTTTAGAAATTGTTTTATCACTTTTGGTAAGTACTCTTCCTCATTTTTAGCTGGAGTTATCAAAATATACATTTTAATCACTTTTTCATATGTATTTTATCTATCGATTGTTATTAATTTATTGCATTTTCATATATTTCAATAGATTTTCTAGCAATAACTTTCCATGAAAGTACTGTTGTAGCAGCATTCAATGCATGTACTCTAATTTCATCCATCATTTTTTTATCTTGAATCAACAAACCTAATTTTTTAGCAAGATCTATCTCGTTTCCTCTTTCATAACCAATAGCTGCACCCATTTGAAAAAGCACTTTGTACGCTAAATCAGATGATGGAACTATGACGGGTAAACCACCAGAAGCTGCTTCAACTGCTGTTATAGTATGATCGCCGGGCCAAACACCGATATCTGCCGCGTTATAATATTTTGGCAATTCAAAATTGGGTACAAAATCGTGAAAAATAACTCTATTTTTTATTTTTGCGCAGTCTATCACTTTCTTTAAATGGTTCATGTAGTCTTCTGGACCACTTCCTAGAATCAATAATTTTATATTTGGGAATTTTCTAGATATATCTATAAACGATTTAATTAAAATATGAATATCTTTTGATTTGGTAAATTTTCCTGAAGTTATGATAAGAATATCATTAGTACCTATACCCAATTCTCTTCTCCCTTTTTCTCTCAATTTTTCGGATGGTTTAAAAAAATTTGTATCTGCACCCAAGTGTAATAATTCGATTTTTTGATCGGGGATATTTAAAAATGACTCCAGTATACTTTTTGATGAAAATGTAACTGGCATGAAAAAGGATACTTTTCCCCCATACGTATTATAGAAAAGTTTAACACTTTTTATATAAATTTTTTTAAAAAACGAATCTAAAATAAAGTTATTATTGTGACAATGATCGTCAACAACTATGTTAAAATTCGAGTTTCTATTAAAGTAAATAATCTGTAATGTTAAGAATGTAAAAGCACCATGAAGGTGGATTATATCTGGTTTTAACTCCTTAAGTTTTTTCTTTAAACCTAATAATAATATTTGGCCCCCGTTTTTAATTTCAATAAAAGGAGGTAATCGATAAATTGTTACACCTTGATCATCAAATATTCCACTTCCAATTATTCGATTCGTATGAATTTTACCAATATGACGTTCAAAGCCAGAGAAAGCAGGAAGTCTATCCGAAGTCACGATTTCGACATCATGACCAAGTTTTTTTTGTTCTAATGGCAGATAGTTCTCTTGATAACCGGTCTTTGGAATATACCAATTCATTATATGGACTATTTTCATAATCTTTTTCCCCTTTCATGAATCTAAATGTAAAAGTTTAGATTAAACACATTTCTGATAAATAGTAACTAGTTTCTCAACGATTTTTTTCCAATCAAATTCGTCTTTTACTAGTTTTTTCCCTCCATCTGAAAATTCTTTTATTAATTTTTTATCTTCAATAATTCTTTTAATCGCATTTTTTAATAAATTTTTATTATACTGAACTACACATCCAACGTTTTCTACATAATCTTTGATACCACATCCGTCAGTAACAATTACAGGTGTACCACATGCCCATGCTTCGAGTACTGTAACCGGAAAAGTTTCATAAATTGAAGGTAAAACATAGACATCTGCATCCACATATGCTTGTATTTTATTACATTCGTAAAGTGGTCCAGTGAATAGAACTTTATCACCCAATTCTAATTTCTGAATAAATCTTTTTAATTCATCAATATATCCATCGTCTGGCCCAACCAACACCAATTTAATATTATCCATTTCCTTACTAAGATCTCCAAATGCTTCTACAAGTAAACCAATACCTTTTATTTTGTGAATCCTTCCCAAAAATAAAATAACTTTTTCGTTATCATTTATAAAATATCTTTTTCTGAACTCACCCACCTCAAGCAGATTTTGATAGTCAGATAAATCTACTCCATTTGGAACAATCTCAATTTTTTCTTCGCTGACACCCATCCTCATATATTGCTCTGCCTCTGTTTTATTTAAGGCTATTACCTTGCTTGCATCACTTAAAATTTTGTATCCCCAGATGGAATCAAAGATGTTTTTTGTTCTTTTTTTGGAAAAATGTGGTAATGTGGAGCCATGAGTTTGTACAATATAAGGAATATTATATTTTTTTGCATAACGTCTAATACAAATACCTAGAAAACTTCGAAATGTATGCATATGTATAATATCAAACTTATTCAGATTTTTTTTGACTACTCTTGGAAACATTAGTGGCAAACAAAAATTCTTGCTTGCTAAACGATTTGACAAATTTTTGAAATAATACACATTCATGTTTTCAAATTCAAGTGGCTGATTTTTTTTAACGTTTAATCTTTTTTTAAAACCATCTGTGGTATATACGGTAACTTCGTTATTTTCTGCAAGCTTTCTCGAAATTTCATAACTTACCCTTGCAATTCCTCCGGCTTCCCATGATGGTTTAAAAAAACTTGTAACTTGTAATATCCGCATTTTTCCCCTTTTAACCTTCAAATATTTCCGATAAAAATGAAATTTGTTTTTCTTTTTCTTCTTCAATTTTTTTTGTATTTGGTATTGTGAGTTTATTCAATATCCCGGAATAGCCAAGCCTCTCAAATAATAGGGAACGAGGAGTACTACTCAGAAGCCTAGCGGGGTTGCCAAAAGAAAAAGTGGCGACACACGCATGAACTCTATCAGAATACGTTGCATCTGTGTTTGCATATAAATTTAGATAATCATGTGGAATCTCGGATATCATCGTGTTTTCTTTACCATAGTACATCTCTTTCATTTTAAAATATTGATCAAACGAAAAGTTATGCCAAAATGAATGATGTGTTCTAACAATTTTTTTATTGTTTTCAATTTTTAATTTTTCAAGAGGTGGCTCAGGGATTTTATCAAAATTTAATACTACATAAGGATCAATATCTAATTGTATTTTTCTGTGACAATCATTTAGAAAAAAGGCACAATCAATACCATTATACGAATATTCAGACAAGTCTTTAAAATTATCAAATGATTTTTTCTCTCGGGATATAAATATATATGGCTTTAATTTTTTTAGATATTCTCTAGTTTTTTCGATTTCTTGCGCGGAATAAGAATGATCTGTCATTCCACCTCCATTTATAATAAGTCTTACTCCTTTCTTCGCTAGATTTAATAGAACTTCTCCATGTAAATCAAACCAATCAGTTCCCAGGAATGCTCCCGATTGAACAATATAATCTATTTTTCCATAATTTTGTAGATTAAAGACATTTGAAAGATTTACAGATTTACTAAAAATCATCCCAGATATCCCTTTTTCGACGTGATGTGAAATCCACCTATTGAGAACGCTTGTCAGATGAACCTCCGCATTTGGAATTGCTTTCCTAATGGATTCCGTTGATCCAAAATCTAGAAAAGCATTACCGATATTTGTGATCCATCCACCACCATTATGCAAAACAGTTATTTTTTTTCCATTGTTGATCATTTTATCACACTTCCAAATTAACCTAGTTTTTAAATAACATCCTGAAAATATTTTCATATATAATTGTGTTTTTTTCCAGGTTCATATTTTCTTCAAGAAAGAGATATCCATTGAGACCCATTTGTTTTCTCGTTTTGTCATTATTTTTCAGTTCTAAAACAATTTTGGCAAACTCTTCAATATTACCGGGTTTAACTACTACACCACATTTTGAGTTATTTATTAAATGTCCTGCTTCACTATCCAAAGGAACGCAGGCAATTATTGGTTGTTTAATTCCCATCAGGTTTATCATCTTTCCAGGTAGGCATGGGGCGTTCATACGTTCATCCAGTGAAACAAGAGAAATATCCGAAGAGTTAATGATGTTAAAATATTCATCGCGAGGTTGAAATGGCAGCAATTTAACATTTGAAATGTTTTCGTTTTTTACCCTCTCCTCCAAATCCTTCTTTATTGATCCATCACCAACGATATATAAGATAATATCGCCATAGTTTTCAAGTTGCTTTGCAGCGTCTAATATGTTATCAATACCCTGATAGGGGGATAAAATTCCAGCATATGAAACAAGAAACTTATTCTCAATACCTTCTCTTTTCTTAAAATCTTTTTTTGTAATATATCTTTTAATATCCTCGAGCAACACACCGTTATAAACATGTTTAATCTTATTAGAATCTCCACCACGTTTTACAATATAATCGATTCCACCATGGGAAATAACAGTAATAAAATCCGCATACTTGTAAGCTTGCTTCTCAATAAACTCCATTATCTTAATCCATAACGGGTTTTTCATCACGCCAACATCAGTAAGCTCCTGCGGATGGAAATCCTGAAAATTGAGAACTGATTTTGTACCATCATATTTTTTAATCTTGCGTGCAAGATAAAATAATGGAAGAGGGGGTACATAAATTAAACAAACATCAAATTTTTTATTGATTCTCTTGTATGTTTTGAAATAAGATGATGGAAGAACAAAATGTTCAATGCCTCGTAAGATAACATTATCACGTTGCATAGAATGTTTACAACGATGAACATTAACTCCATCAATTGTTTCATTTAACGGTAAGTTCTTACCAATGTCTTTTCCACCAAGATTAAACGGTCTTGGGTAGGAAGTAATGACATCCACCTCATGACCATTTTTAACAAAAGCTTTTGCTAAATCAAAATACACATGGGCTGCGCTACCAATCTCTGGAACGAAATACGCGACGACAAGTAGAATTTTCAAGGGTATCACTTTTTGAGATCCAACAATTTTCAATCTTTTCTAAACTAACTATCTACTAAGCTCCTATCATCCAACCCTAGAAAGGATTGTCAATTCAATCTAGTAAATAAATGGGTCAATACTATGTTTATCAATACTGCAATATTTTTTTACAATTTTTTTGAACAGTTCTTTTTGTGAAGAACCAGTTACACCATACGTATCATTAAAACATAAATGGGAGCTAAGCTCCTTTGCTATAAGACGTTTCTGAATCTGCTTCAGAGAAAAACCGTAAGTTATATTGGAAAGAACGTTCATCCAATACCCTAACTTATAGGGCCTGTCGCCAGAGATATTTTTAACAAGACCGCAATGTATACACCATGGATGCTTTTTTACTTCAGATCCAGGATGACTAGTGGAAGGTAACCACACTTGATGCTTCAGTCTACAGCTTTTATGAGAACATAGTGACATAGATGTTCATTCTCCTCCTTTGTCTACTTCCTTTTTAATCAGAACAGATATGATTAATGGTTTTATCTCTCCAGAAGCAATATTGCTCCCCGTTATAAAAATATATGGTTTTTCTCCAGTAAATCGTTTTTCTTTACTTGTATGTGTTTTTCCAATATGTTCAAAGTAAAAACCAGACCCAAAATTATAATCATATCTTGATTTAGCTGCTTCAGCTATTTGACCAAAGTTTCCATCATCCACGACGAACGTCTCATCGACATACCGTTTGGTATTTAGAGAGATAGTTTCAATCGCTCCTTCTTCATTATTTGATAAAGTATGTAGCATATGCACAAGATTAAACGTAGGCGTATTTCTCGCTTTACCCTTTGGAAAGGTAGGCATATTTGAACTTTCTTTCTTCATAATTTTGCTACTCGCTTACAATTCATATACGTTTCCTCGAGATTTAAAACAATCTTATCCCAATTAAATTGATCCTGAATCACCCTTCTTGCCTCTTTCCTGAATCTAATCATTAATTTGTCATTAGTCAACAGATCCAACATTGCGTTACATAATTGATCTTTATCATATTTAACAATAAATCCTACTTTTTTATCGATCCAATCAAGACCGTCGCCATTTTTTGTTGTAATTATTGGTGTGCCACAAGCACAAGATTCCAAAAAAGTCAAGGGAAAACCAGAATAACGGGGTGTCACAAACACATCTGCATCAACAAATGCCTTCATTTTTTCATCGTTTTCAACAAAGCCGGTAAATATAACCTTATCCTCGATTTTCAATTTTTGCACAAGCTGATTCAGTTCAGATTGAAAACCAGCATCTCCTCCAAGAAGAACCAATCTAACGTTATCTAACTCATTGGTAAGATTAGTAAATGCTTTCACGAGCAAATCAATACCTTTGCTTTTATGCATTCTTCCCACGTACAAAATTATTTTTTCATTGTTTTTTATTGAATATTTTTTCTTAAACTCTCCTTTTCTTGGCAGATTCTTATATTCCGACAAGTTAATACCATTAGGCACAATCTCAATCTTATCTTCAGCAACACCCATCTTTTTACATTGCTCTTTTTCCGTTTTGTTTAAAGCAATGACCTTCGATGCATCATTTAATATGTTATATCCCCAGAGTAAATCAAATAAACTTTTTAATCGTTGTTTTGCAAAAAAAGGTAACACGGAGCCATGAGGCTGCAACACATAAGGAATCCCATATTTTTTCGCATAATGATGAACAATTACTGCGAGAATGCTTCTATGTTCATGGATGTGAATTATGTCAAACTGTTGAATCTCTTTACTAATTATAAAAGGTAAATAATAAGGAGTTGCAAATTTTAGCCTCATCCTTAGAAAATTTGATAAATTCCTAAAATAATAGACATTAATCCCATCTACATCTACGAGGCGATTCTTTTTAACATCTAATCTTCTAGCACATCCATCCGTAGTATAAACAGTGACATCATGTCCTTTTTCAAACAATTTTTTTGATAAATCATATGCAACTCTCACAACCCCTCCTGAAACAAAACATGGATAGAACGAATGACATATATGTAATATTTTCAACGATATCCTCCCTTCTTCCAGTTATCGATTAATTCGAAAACCTTTTCACAGGAGTGATCCGTCTGATAATAATTAAGCTGCTTATTTATCTCCCGTCTTTTATTTTTATATATATCCTTATCGGATAATATCTCACTAATGCTGTTTATAAATTCTTTATATGTTAGAACGTGATATCCCGGTGCCCAAAACTCATAATCATCGTATGATAATCCTCTTTTTTCTTTGTATTCTTCCAGATCATAAGGAACAAATACACATGGTCTGTCCAGTAATAAATAATCGATGAATAAAGACGAGTAATCTGTGATTAGAACGTCCACTTCTGATAATATCGAATACACATCATTACATATCTCATATCCAACATCAATGATCCTTTCAGAAAAAATATTATTATCTAATTTTTTGTTGTAAACATGCCCTCTAAGTAACACAATAATTTTATTCTTTTCCAAGAAATCATTAAGATGCTGTAAATCAAAATCATCGAAAGGGAAAAAATTGGTTGTTTTATATCGCCTATATGTAGGAGCATATAAAATAACTTTTTTATATTCAGGGATGTTTCTCACTATATCCATTAGAACTTTTTTGTTGTTGCTTTTTAGTAAAATATCATTCCTTGGATGACCACGGCAATAAATTTTCCTTGGATCTATCATAAAACATTTTGCCCTCATTGCCGCTTCTAATTTTGATCCGACTATAAATGCAGATGTTTTTTTACTCAATTTCGATATTCTTTTTAAGTTATCTTCCGTATCTCCACGGTCACCAAAAAATATCTCTTTGAACGCAACGCCGTGCCATGCATTAACATATACTTTCCTGTTAGACCACATAAATGGAAAAAAATCTAATGGAGGATGACTGCTAACCAAAAATTTTGCTTTAAAGAAAATGGGAGCAAATCTGAGAATATATTTAATTTTTGCATTTGCACTCAATGTTTTTTTAAAAGGAGTGTAAAAGTATACATCATACTCAGGATGGATATTTTTTATATGTTCAAACAATGCTTTCGGGCTTTCAGAAATAAATTCTCCATTGTTCGATCCAAATACAATTGTTTTATTATCTTTTGGATATACATAATCCAGAAATACTGAAAAATATAAAAAAAAATCCAAAATTGTCCTAATATTTCTCACAGCAGTTGGTTTAAGTTGAGAAATTAACTGAGTAATCGAAAAACTCATTGTGATTTCGCCCTTATAATTTTTTATTTATCCTGTTTTCTATCTGTTTTGCGTTTGAATACCTTCTCCGCCATATCGATATCTTCCAATGTATCGATTTCGATCCATTTTAATCCCCTAACAATAATACCTTTCATAAAAAGTTTTTTGTATCCTTCCTTATCGATAATGTTTTCGAATGATTCTTCATAAAAAGAATTGACATCCATATTTTTAATATAACACATCATCTTATCAACTAATGATCTTGATATTTTGTAAATATTAACTGTCTTATACTTATCACTATAATCAAAATCATTTAATTGCTCTGATTTCTTATACATTGCATTGATCAATCCATCCCCGGAAAGTGATACTACACAACCCTCCAGCAAAGACATATAATGGTCAACAACAGCAGCATTTCTGAAGGGACTGTTAAGCAATTTTTCCATTATCTCATATTCAAAGAGAATATCTGCCTCAATAATTAGGATACTTTCCGTCATGTGTTTTTCTGCCAGCAAAAGCGAGTATGTATTGTTTGTTTTATCCCAAATGCTGTTTTGTTCATAAGTCATTTTCATAGATTTGTATTTATCACCAAAAGTATCCCTGATTTTATTTTCAAAATGACCTATCGCGACAATTGTTTCTTTGATTTTGCATTTTTCTAATATTTCTAATGTATTTCTCATAATAGGGATCCCATTAATTTCAGTAAGACATTTTGGAGCTTTATCTGTAATTGGTTTTAATCTTGTTCCTCCACCAGCAGCCAAAATAATTGCCTTCATGTTTTCCCTACTTTTTACTTTTTAACGGAAATTTCTTGTTTAAACCAAACTAGAACTCTGCGCTTTTTTCTATATTCTCTCTGTTTTCACAAAACCAACTATACAGTTTTTCGACGCCATCTTTGAACTTAGTTTGTGGTTTGTAACCTAACAGTTTTTCAGCTTTGCCTATGGATGATAAAAGTCTGTGTTTTGCATCCCAGTCTCGCCGTTCAATATACCTAATTTCTGCCTCATTTTTAGCAAGTCCATTCACCATATTTGCCATATCTATAACCCTTGTTTCTGTAGCAGAGCCAAGATTGATTGCTTCCCCTATTGCTTCTTCTTTTATTCCCATTGCAAGTAGACCATTTACTATGTCATCAACATATGTCCAATCCCTCGTTTCATTTCCATCACCAGTAATTGATAATGCTTTACCGTTCATAGCCCAGTAAATAAAATTAGGGATAACATTTCTATATTTCCCAGGCACTTCTCCAGGTCCAAAAACATTGAAAAATCTAGCATTAACAATGGGTAAATCATACAGATTATGGAAATAATTGGTATAAAGTTCACCTAATAGTTTTGTAACCTGATACGGTGTATGTAGACTTATGGAAATGTCATGTTCCATAAATGGCATCTTGGAATCAAGACCATATACTCCACATCCTGAAGAGGAATAAACAAACCTTTTCAGATTTGTGAGATGAGCATACTGTAGCACTTTTAAAATGCCTATGCCATTTATCATAAGATCTGTCTCAGGATTGTCCACAGAATTCTGGTTTGCAAAATGAGCAGCAAGATGAAAAACATAATCTGGTTTTTCCTTAAACACTCGTTTCAATGTCTCATCATCTAATATGTCACCTTTAATAAATTGAATATTTCCGCCTGTTGGTATATTCCACTCATATGCTGATGAAAGATTATCAAGAATTATAACTTTACCAGCATTTAAGTCAGATAATTTTTTGCATAGATTGCTTCCAATGCAACCGGCTCCACCAGTCACAAGTATTTTTTTACCACCATACTCATTGAAATCATCCATTTTTAACTCACCTCTCTATCCTGTGATGATCTTTCATCCATTCTACCGTCTTTTTGATACCGTCCTCCGGCGATATCTTTGGATTATGCTTTAAATCTTTAACTGCCTTTGAAAAATCCATTTTTTTTATCTTTGTTGTATGTGCCTCGGCTTCGTGATAAGTCACCAAAGAATCATCCTTTCCGCAAACATCCAAAACAATGTCTGAATATTCCTTTATATCTTTCTCCCATTCTGCTTTTCCACCAACATTATAGACTTCCCCAGGGATGAAATTATCAACAATATTAGCAAAGGTTCTGCAGGTGTCTTCCACATAATCTATAATTCTTTTATGTCCTTTATAGACAACATATGGTCTGTTAAATAATGCATGGAAAATAAACTTGGGAATGAAACCTCTATAAGGGTTATATTCTTCGTGAGGGCCATAGCAATTTACGGGTCTCACTCTAACAGTTTCTGTTCCAAACATCTTCGCTGAATTAAGACATATTAGTTCACCTGCCCATTTAGAAATAGCATAATCATTCATCTGATAAACATCCTTAACTGGAATATCTTCCATTACATCCTCACTCATTTTTCCCATATAATCTCCATAGACCTCTGCGCTTGAGAAAAATATCATTCTAAACTTATGTTTTTCCTGCAGTCTAATCATATGTTTAGTACCAATAACGTTTGTTTCCCACAAGTTTTCATAATAATCCTCACCATTCCATCTTCCGTACTCAGCAGCAAGATGATAAACATAATCGAACGGACCGAATTTGTCAAAAACTCGCTCTATCTGACGGTAGTTACGAACATCACATCGAATATAATCTTGCAGTTCATGATTCAAGAGATCACAAGCAATTACTTTGTGACCACGAGAACGAATCTCGTTTACTAGATTCGTACCAATAAAACCAGACCCGCCAGTCACCAGTATTTTTTTATCTTCTTCTCCATTCATAGGTGTTCCCTCAATATTTTAATTATTTTTTTACCAGACGTTCCATCTCCAAATGGATTGTCCCATTCTTTATTGTTATCATACATTATAGATGTACTCTCAATAATTTTTTCTGGCGTGGTACCAGCAAGAATATTAGATCCAACATCCAATGTTTCAGGTCTCTCAGTATTATCTCGCAGAGTCACACAAGGAGTCCCAAGAATACACGTTTCCTCTTGAACACCGCCAGAATCAGTTAAAACCACCTTTGCGTTCTTTTCCAGTTGCAGAAATCCAAGAAAATCCAAAGGATCCATTAGTTTAACACCAATTGTTTCCAAATTAAATACATTCAATTTTTTACGAGAACGAGGGTGAATAGGATAAATAACAGGAATATTGTATTCCCTTGTCAGTTGTTTCAAACCTTTCAGAATACCATCAAAACGGCTTTTATCATCAACATTCTCTTGCCTATGTGCAGTAAGTAAAAAATATTCCTGCTTTTTCAACCCTAGCTCATCTAAGATATTTATCTTTTTATCTGCAAGTTTTATATTCTGAAACACAGCATCAACAATAGTATTACCAGTAACAAAAATTTTTTCATCAGAAATGCCCCCCTTAAGTAGCATTTGTCTCGATTTTTCAGTGGGAGCAAACAAGAAATCAGAACAATGATCAGCCAGCACCCTATTGATCTCTTCAGGCATATCACGATCATAACTTCTTAAACCAGCCTCAACATGTCCTACCTTTATACGCAGTTTTGAAGCTGCAAGAGCCCCTGCAAGAACAGTATTTGTATCACCTTGAACCAAAACAACATCAGGTTTCTCCTCAAGTAAAATCTTTTCTATGCCTGTAAGTATTTTACCGGTCTGCTCAGCATGAGAACCAGATCCAACATCAAGGTTGTATTTAGGTGAGGGGAGTTCAAGCTGCTCAAAAAACACACGATCCATAGTATATGAATAATGTTGACCCGTGTGTAAAATAAAATAATCAAGTTTCAACTTTTCACATTCACGAATAACAGGAGACATCTTAATTATCTCGGGGCGAGTACCCACTACAATTGATATTTCCATTTCAATCTTCTACCCTCTCACATCCAAATTTAACTGTTTCACCATTAGTACATGGCTCTACAGGATACACACCGTGCATATACTTTTGTTCCTTATCTTTTTCGATAGT
>Ga0255433_1027_pt1 | contig 13369 bp, 13 predicted proteins | sample ANMaggSSYBR02H12_FD_182672 | JGI IMG/M metagenome (GOLD analysis project Ga0255433, IMG submission 182672) | Sediment cell enrichment communities from methane seep in Santa Monica Basin, California, United Staets - ANME aggregate JGI... | ecosystem: Environmental > Aquatic > Marine > Cold seeps >...
ACGGTCGCAATTTACCTATTTTTTGCATTAGGTTATGGATATTACCAATTCATGAAGCCAAGCACTTCGTAAAAATTAAAACTTCTAAACTAGGAGCGGAGCGCTTTTCTAACAGAGACCACGTTACAATGACAATAATTCTACATTGCCAAATAATTGCCTTCCACCTACGTTGTGCTCCGCTCCCGATTGTTCATTTCAATAAAGTGGCTGTTCGCGATTGGATTGCCACCTAACCATTCGCTGCAGCGGACCAGGGAAGCGCGGCGAATTGATATCGAGTGGTCATATCCCTGGCCGCTGAGCTCAAGACCGTTATGTGTTCGGAGATTTAATGAGTCATATTTTTTAATATGATAATAAGTGGGTGATTTAAAATGGCAAAGGTAAAAAACCTTGGAGTGTTCTCCTTTGCGAAATTCCAAGCTGTCATATTTGCGATTATCGGCCTAGTTGCAGGGATAATTTACTCATTTGGTGGACTAATAATAGATGTGCTTGTAAGTATTGGGTGGGTCTCCTCAACCTCCGCGGGGACGCCGGGACTAAGTTTTGGTACTATGCTTGCATTTGGAGCACTCATTGGTATGCCAATTATTTTTGCAGCCGCTGGATTTGTAGCAGGAATAATTGAAGCTTCTTTATATAATTTGTTTGCAGGATGGTTTGGTGGAATAGATTTAGATATTGAACGATAATTATTACGGCTTACTTTATAAACATTTGTTGTTCGACTTCGCCAACCCTTACACATAACTCCCGCTGCAGCGGACGCTGGGGTACGCGCCGCTGAGCTCATCCGTTAGGCAGATTTGCAATAGAGAATTGCTTTATGAAAAAAGTGATACTTACATTTGTAGCAATTGCTGGGTTTCTCGCCAGTTGCACTCAAGCTGAGACAGTTCCAACGCCCGACCCCGCATTAATTTCGCGGATTGATGAGCTCATTACCGGCTACACGGAAGAGGGAGAGTTCTCGGGTTCGGTCTTGATCGCCGAACAGGGTTTTGTTGTACTCAATAAAGGGTATGGTTTTGCGGATTATGAACGGGAAATCCCCAACATGCCACATACCCAATCTTCTATTGGTTCGGTGACAAAATTATTCACCTGTGCTGCTATTCGGATGGAAGCAGAGAGAGGCGCCTTGACCCAGGATGACACTCTCGCAGAATACATACCCGACTACCCGCGGGGTGACGAGATCACGATTTCACAACTACTCAACCACACTTCCGGAATAGTAGATTATGCCAACGATATGGTCTATGACAATCCTAAGTATATGGCTGACCCCATCACAATAGAGGCGTTAATCGATAGGTTCAAGTACGAACCGCTTGAATTCGACCCCGGTACCCAATATGACTACAGTAATTCAGGTTACGTATTGCTGGGATATATTATCGAGCAGACTAGTGGGATGTCTTTTTACGAGTATATTGAAAAGGAGATCTTCACACCGCTTGAAATGAACGATTCAGTCGCGGATTGGGATGCAGGGTTCTCGAATAAGGCGCTCGGCTACTACAGCCCGAGTGGAAGCAGTACTCCTACAAAGTATCCGGAGGTACATCATACTCACATAGTGGGGACAGGCAATCTGTTCTCCACCGTTGAAGATTTATATCTATGGTATCAGGCACTGCACAGCGATGAGTCCTGGATGCCGTATGATTCTGGTAGTGCTTACGGGCGAGGGTATGGTTATAGAGCGGCGTTCATTCCAATACATGCTTTGGACATTGTGGTCATCATGCTGAGCAATTTCTGGGGGGAAGGGGCTATGTCTGAGTTGGTTATTGATGTTCAAGAGATTCTATTGGAAGATGACCTGATTGAACTTGATGCATCAGTACTGGACAGCTTTGCCGGAGAGTATCATGCGCTGCTCCCTGATGGCGGCGTAACCACCATCAGGATATCAAGGGTAGGGGACCACATAATCATAAGCGATATAGGCTCAAACCTCCTTGGTTTTTTCTCCTTGTACCCACTATCGCCAGAGCGCTTTATCCTTAAAGCTGAGTATACATGGGGTCAGACATTCGATTTCCGGAGAGACGACAGCGATAAGATTAGCCAGATGATCATTGATGATGTGTTCATAATTGAGCTAACCTTGATTGAGTAAGGTTGGCGGAACTGGTTTACCATCGCTCGGGTTGGGTAGGTCCCAAGTGAAAATCTGCCTAACAACTCGCTGCAGCGGACCAGGGAAGCGCGGCGATTTGAGATCGAGTAGTCTTATCCCTGGCCGCTGAGCTCAAGGTTAGGCATCCATACCACGAGGCAAGGAATATGAACTTTCAACTTTTCGAAGATCAGCTCTACATTCATGGCCTTGCCTCTGTAAGGAAGATTCTAAGGCTTCGACCAGATGACAACTTCTAAAGTTTTGCCTTCTATACTTCAGGCGATTTCGTATACATGGACATGACCGCATCCTCATATGAAGGGCTCGCTGAAGTGGCAAGCCGATATAAAGAAATGGAGCAACATCGGCATCGGGATATTGAAGGAATTAAGAGGATGCTTAAGTGGTCTCCAGTGGATAGCCCATTGCATACTGGGTGGTGCGGCATAATTGAATCACTCCAGAGCATAATGAACCAGATCAGTAACGAGCTATCTGAAATCCCCTTCGATCAAGATGATTGGACTGAATTCGAACAGTATGTTGCTCAACTCGAAGATGCCATTGCAAATGCTCTACGGAGGATTGATGCGGAGGGTCTTTTTGGGTCGGGCGATAAACGCAAGCGCGTTGTCGTTAACCTTCTCATGGGAGATCAGAGTGACGAGAGCCGGATCGAATTTGCAAAGAGGGTGAACCCGCCAGAATCAGTGATTATGCTGATTGAGGATTTGGATGCCTAACACCTCAATGGAGCGGACCGGGGATGCAGGGCGAAATGCAAGCCAAGTTGTATGATAGGAATGCTCAAATAGCAAGAGATGGAGCGTGTCCCGGCCGCTCATCTCGAATCGTTAGGTGGATTCTGTAATCCAGCAAGTCATCGAGAGCACATCACTTCAAGAACGTTCTTCTTGTGATTTGCCAGTCCGACCACAAGACGTCGGCTGGCACGCACAACCACAGCACTGGAGGCAGGATGTTGAATCGTAGGAAGGTAATCGTAACGTTCATGTTGTTCGGCTTATCGGCTTGCGCCTCTTCAGCGCAAACCACTTCATCATCCGCACCGTCTGAGATCTCGGAAACCTCCCTTAGCCCATCGTCGACGCCAGGAGCACGTTATCCACTCATCGGCGCAGACTCGGCACAGCCCGGACAGAGTGCCTACTCATTCCGCCAGGCTTCTGGAGATCTGGTGAACTTCCTTCTTTTTCTGCCGAGTGACCGCGATCCCGAGGTTGAGTGGCCCATAATTGTTTATCTCCATGGGCATGGCGGAAGGGGATCAAATACTGAAAAGTTGACAAAAGAACCTTTACCAGCACTGCTCGAATCTACGGAAGAGTTTCCCTTCATCGTCGTGTCGCCTCAATTGCCTGACGGAATTTGGACGTCGTTTCTGGAGCCAGTTGATCAACTGCTTGCGCATTTGACAGAAATCTTTCCCACCGATGCAGAGCGAATATATTTAACCGGATTCAGTCGGGGTAGTTACGGCGCTTGGCAATATGCATTGAGATATCAGGGGCGTTTTGCAGCTGTCGCTCCTGTCGCTGGCGGGCCTTCCAAGTCAAGAAATCAGACACCTGAGAACATCTGTGACCTTAAAGATCTGCCAATCTGGGTATTCCATAGTGATGCCGATAGTGTCGTGCCCGTCGACATCGATGTGGCGGCTGTGAGCGCATTGGAGTTGTGCGGAGGAGACGTCAGATTTACTCGCTCGTCCGACTTGGACCACTTGGATACCGCACTTGATGCCTATAACAACGCCGATCTGTATGCATGGTTTTTAGAGCATTCGAGGTAGATATCTGAGATATTTTCCACCTAACAACTTGCTGCACTGGACCGGGGATGCGGCGAGTGTTCCATTTAATGTTGTATTCTTGAAATGAGCCGAGAGGTTGGGAGAATGTGTAACCCGGCCAGTGAGCTCGCAGCCGTTAGCCGCATTTCGGAGGTATTCTTTTTATAAATGGTACCGGAAGAAATCAAGCCTCCCCCGCAGTCATTAACCTATCGTTTTTACATTTATGTCATCCGTTTCTATAAGCTGCAATGGGTTTGTGGCAGCTCGTTAGGACGGATCTTGATTGAGTGGCCGATCAAGCTATTCTCTCAACTACTTTACATATTCAATGATTTTGAATTTCCGAAAAGAGCAGTTGGTGGTTGGTGGTGGATCTGGCGCTATAGGTTTGAAATACTGATGGGCTTGTATGAGTATGGCAGCATGCTTTGGATGCGAAAGGTCATTCGACCGGGAATGACCGTGGCAGATGTCGGAGCTCATGTTGGGTACTTTACCAGGCATCTATCTCGCTTTGTCGGCCACAATGGGAAGGTTCTGGCATTTGAACCCTCTCCTGAGAACTTCCCAGTCTTATGTCGCAATCTCCCAAGCCATGTCTATCCATCGGTTGAATGCCTTCAATTTGCAGTCGCTGACCGTAAAGGGACCGCATCCCTTTATGTCTCTCCAGGTCATAGCAACCATAGCCTTGTAGAGGGATACACTGAACACCAGGCCGAAGTGGTGGTGGATATAACATCGATAGACGATAGCTTGGCTGCCGCTGGTGAGAGGTGTTTGGACTTCATCAAAATTGATGCGGAAGGTGCCGAGCCGAGAATTCTTAATGGAATGAAGCGTACCATTGCGGAGAACCCTGAAATAGTAATTATGATTGAAGTCAATCCAACAGCATTGACTTCATTTGGTTCATCCGTTGAAGCATTAATCGAGCAGCTTGATACTTTAGGATTTGTCTCAAGGCTGATCCTTCCAGATGGACACCTTGTTGATCCGCTCGGTACTAACATTGAAGGCGGACCTAATTTGCTCTGCATGCGGAAACACGGATGGAAGGAACTCACATTGGGAGAAAAGGTAGGCAGTCGTTCAACAACTTGATGCGGCTAACCATTCGCTGCAGCGGACCCGGGAAGCGTGCGATTTTTCGCATGACTTGATGTATTATCGAAGTTGAAAGCGGGCCGCTGAGCTCAAAACTGTTAGCCGGATGATCCAGCGAGTCATTAAGGGTTGAGAATTCATGGCGAAGTCATCAGCGAGGCAGCGCGTCCTGATAACGGGAATCAATGGGCTGATTGGGAAAGTAGTTCGCCCGCATTTGGAGAAGCAATACGACATCTATGGCCTCGATGTGAAGCCGCCATATTCAGAGGTAGTGCTTGAGGTCGATATCTCAGACTTCGATAAGCTTCTCGAGACGCTTAGCCCCCTCAAACCGCTAGACTTCATTCTCCATCTTGCAGGCGAGTCAGATTCACAGGCTTCGTGGGAGTCGGTGCTTATGCCCAATATCATCGGTACACGCAACATCTTCGAGGTAGCTAGACGGCTGAGCGTTCGAAGAGTGGTTTTTGCGAGTTCTAACCATGTAACGGGAGCATATGAGGGATTCCGTCCCCAGTTGCACCTTCACCTAGAGCCTGAGCCCGAGGTAATTACAGCTACTGACCCTATCAGGCCAGATGGCGAATACGGTGTAAGCAAGACCTTTGGTGAAGCAATTGCACGCTACTACTGCGCAAGATGGGGCCTAGAAGCAGTTTGCCTTCGGATTGGAACGGTGAACAGTCAAGACAGTCCGGAAGGTGATTTGAGGACGATGAAGACGTGGCTCAGCTATCGAGATTTGAATCACCTCATAGATCGAGGCCTGAAGGCGAATGTAACCTTCGGGATCTACTATGGAGTATCACAAAACAAGGGTGCCTTTTGGGACATCTCAAATGCGAGGGCCGAATTGGGCTATAACCCGCAAGATAACGCATCCGGCTAACCCCTCAATGGAGCGGACCTGAGACTCTGCCGAGTTTGTGCAAGACTTGATGTATTATCGAAGTTGAAAACTGGCCGCTCATCTCGAAACCGTTAGCTGGCCATGAAGGGAGGATTAAATATGAAGAATATTCTTGTCGTCCTTCCAGGAATAAATTCGAATCTCAAAGAATGGGCTTCCGATGTTTCATCTGAAATTGGGAACCTCTTCGATTCTTCCATCATTCATGAATATTCCCATTGGACAGATCCTTCTGAGAAGTTCACATTTGATTCCGAAATCGATCGCATCCGTCAACTAGACCTTGCAAATAATGCGGTCTTTATTTTTTCTAAATCCATTGGCTGCCTTCTTACACTGGTGGCTGTTTACGAAGGAATAATCGAGCCGGAGGCCGCAATACTAGTTGGTTTTCCCTTGCGTGAAGCTCGCAAGAATGAGTTTCCAGTCGAAGATTATTTAAGCAGTTTCAAGGTTGAGACTCTGTTTATTCAAAATAAAGCAGATCCTCAAGCAAGCTCTGAGGTGATCGAAGAGATTCTTGAAACGCATATGCACGCAAACTATCGACTGCATGCATTATCGAGGGATGATCACCACTATCCTGATTTAGCAAAAATGCGAGCTGAGATTGAAAGATTTCTCCAGCTGCAAGGGCCGAAAGGGAATTCGAGGAGTGACTAGATTAATAGTTGGCCAGCTAACCATTCGCTGCAGCCGACCCCGTGGACTGGGCGATTCCCAATTTATCGTTCTGATATAAGATGGTTGAAGAGCAAGCGAAGGCACGAGCGGGGCGGCTGAGCTCAAAACCGTTAGATGGCGTTTAATAGTATGTGGAATGCAAATTGAATGATAAATGTAAAGCTATGATTAAGGAGAGAAAATGACGATTTCTGAATATTACAAATGGTTAAAGCGTGATTGGGCGAAAACAGGTTTAATTCTTTCTATTTTCCTGTTTGTTTTCCTGTTTGTATTTGTGCGCAGATACGATCTTGTGGTATTTATCATTCTTTTACAAACGCCTTTATATATGCTTCATCAGACCGAAGAGTATGTATTTCCAGGTGGTTTTGGAGCGTATTTCAACACACAAATATTCAAACTAAATACCAAAGATGGACCTGTAAACCAGAATTTCATTTTCTTTGTAAATGTTATCTTGATATGGATCATCTTGCCATTGTTTGGATTGCTCTCCACTATTAACTATCAATACGGTCTATGGATCCCTTATTTTTCATTCTTTGCTGGGATAGCTCATATTCTATTGGCAATCAGAGCTGGAAAACTATATAACCCAGGACTGTTTGTGAGTCTATTCATAAATATCCCTGTAGGTTTATGGTCAATTCTTTTCCTAATCAATAATGGTATTCTGAATAACTTCTTCTTGAACATCCATATAGCAATAGGGTTTGCTTTGAATGCTGTCCTTCCAATAATGGGAGTAATTTTGCTTAGAAGCTATCAAAGAAGTGGATAACGTAAACTTGCGCCATCTAACCATTCGCTGCCCCGTCCCAACCGGGGTCTTGGGACAGCCGACCCCGCGGACGGCGCAATTCCTAATTCATCATTCTGATATAAGATTGTAGAAGAGCAATAGAAGGCCCGAGCGGAGCGGCTGAGCTCAAGACCGTTAGGGCGCTCAAGCTTTACCAATCCCTTGGCTTATGGAAGGTGCCTTTAGAATCTGTTAATACTGTAGGAAACTGACTTGCTTTTAGGGTACCGCTTCTAAGCTGCTTAAGAAATGTCGCGTGTTTAAGAAGCCTTGAACTTGGATGTTTTTGTGGGTTCAATATTCCAACTGGTTTTCCCAATTCATTCCTTACGATCCTAATAGCTTCAACTAAGTCCGAGTCGTTTGTTATCATGACCGCTAAGTCATAAAGGCGTTTATACCCGTCGTTGATCATATGCGCAGCAATGTTTACATCTGAACCCTTCTCTTCCGTTCTGATTACGGTTGCGAATTTCATTTTCCCTGGTTTTGATGATGCCAATGGGAGTGAAACGTTCTTTGTTAGGAAGCTTCCAAAGATTATTTCTACGATGGGTATAGTATGTAACGCTCGGAGGTAGATTTGTTGTCGTGTAGGTTTGCCTGGATCATCCGGCCTCGAGCTAATTCTTGCAGTGAAATACTTGATCTTTATAATGTTTGATTTCGGAAGCAAGTATTGACAAAGTTTTGATACATCTAACCATTTATATGCCGTATCCTTTACGGCACCATAATAAAGGTTGAAGCCATCAATGTAAACGAAAGTATTCATATCAAAATAATATATGCAGAAGCCGCACCCAGCAAATGGGCACGGCCTCGCTTCCTGTCCCCGAAGAGACAGGGGGGATACTATATATTATATAACAGTTTATGGATGGTGAGTCAAAGTCTCTAGAATTTTGTGAGCGCCCTAACCTTTCGCTGGAGCGGACCCGGGAATCGTACGAGTTTGCGCAAGACTTGATGTATTATCGAAGTTGAAAGCGAGCCGCTCAGCTCAAAGCCGTTAGGCTGCAGCTGAACTCCTATCAGTCATTGGAGCGTTATTGAATGGGTGTCAGTGCATTGCTGAAGGAAATTAGCAAAGATTAACTTGAACGAATTCGGGAGGGAAAGATCGTCCACTCGATCAACTCCTTGCGCAGTCTGAATATCCTTTCGATAAGACCTGGCATGATCTTCAAAACGATCAGAACTCATTAGGCCAACACTAGAGGGCCAAGCGAGTATCAGTAGATGAGATCGATGATCAATCGACACAAATTGCCACTGCACCCGTTCCTATTCAGCATTTACCCTGTTCTGTATATGTACGCACAGAACATCGTCTATATCCGCTTCGCAGATACATTGCGTGCGTGCGGGATATCTTTGGCACTCGGCTTCTTCTTCTTGCTCAGCCTACAGGTCATCTTGAGAGATTGGCGTAAATCCGGCTTACTGACCTCGCTGATCCTGGTCCTGTTCTACACCTTTGGACATGTCACCATCGCGTTGGAACGTTTCGCACTTCAATTAAACTGGGATTTCCAATTGTCGTGGCTGACCGCTTTATGGGCGCTGTTTTTTCTGGTAATCAGCTATTTTAGTCTTCAGAGTAGGCATCCGGGTCGATACGAGCATTTCCTGAATCTCACCAGTGGCGTTCTGTTCCTGTTCACTCTTCTTTCAATCCTCACAGCTCAGATCTCAACGGCCAGAGTGTCCCCATCTGACCTTCAAAAACTTGCGCAGCTACGCGGTGAGGAATTGATGGAATCTATACTGGGCGATCCTCAACCTGCTGACTTCCCAGATATTTATTACATCATTTTCGATGGGTATGTACGTGATGACAAGCTGGAGCATTTTTACAATTATGACAATACGTCCTTCCTGCATGCGCTCGAGCAGCGGGGGTTTTACATATCGCACAAGAGCCGGTCGAATTACATGAACACAAATTACTCACTCAATACATCGTTGAATTTGCTGTACGTTCATGAATTCCCGAAATCGATCTTTCTAAACTCGAAATACAACTTGCTGACGAACCATGTGTCCGATACGCTGCGCGCAATGGGCTATAGGATCGTCGTATATGATTCAGGTTCTAACGATACCAACTTACAGTATGCAGACATCTTCATATCGCCGGTCGGAGTGCGTGCAGAGGAAACCAAGGGCGTCAACCCGTTCGAACAGATTCTGCTGCGATCAACGATGGCTCTACTGCTACTCGAACGAGGACCGATCGAACCGGGGACAGAGCAGGCGTCCGACGTCCTTACGGCCTCCGTAAATGCTGAGTTGGGATTACGTCGCGAGCGTATCGAGCATGCCTTCGATCACCTGCCGGATTATGCCCGTGATGAAAGGCCGCATTTTCTGTTTGCACACATTTACCTGCCACACATCCCATTTCTATATGGTCCGGGTGGAGAACCACTTCAATATCACCAGAACCTTGCCCTCTACTGGTTTGAGGTCGCGCCAGGGAATTATGAGGAATACTACGTATACCAGGTCGAGGCACTCAACCGGATGACGCTTTGAACGATAGATGCAATTCTCGAACGCTCAACCAAACCGGTCGTGATCGTACTGCAATCCGATCATGGCGATGAGAAATTCCTGGATTGGGATCACCCGACCGCGCAGGGTGTCGACCTCCGGTCAGCTATCTTCAATGCAATCTACTATTCCGACGAATCGTACGAATCGCTGTACCCGACACTAACACCGGTAAACACGTTCCGACTAATCTTCAACCATTGGTTTGACGCACAGTATCCACTCCTCGCCGACAGAGTGTTCTTTCACGAACACCCGCTCTCAACATCGCGCAATGCCATCCCGGATTTCATCGACGGCTGCGTTCACTTCGACATCTGTCTACCTGATCCACAAGACTATCCATGAAGCAGATCTCCCGCCAGATCGGCTGCACGTCGACCAAGACAGGAATTGTATTTTCCAAGGAGCTTCCCTCTCTAAATCGGATTATCGAAGGCAAGTGGCCGCATCCTGATGGGCCTCAAGATCTAAATGAACTGATTAACGGAAAGGACGACTGTTACTTCGGGATCTATTCTGGCGAATTCGTCTCTGAAATCGTGGCTGCACCCAAGGAAATTTCAATGGATCAAATCCAAGCATTATTTGAGCACGCAGGTATAGAATTTGATGGATACAGTCACTCCTAGTATCAGAAGCTTTGCCAGATCCTCCACGAAATCTCGATTCATGGTATGCGCTTTACATTCGTGTTTCAAAAGTATTTCCTACCAATGCCGCTTTTCCAACAAATAATCCGCGTGGGCTGCAGCCTAACAACTCGCTGGATGCGACTGGGGATAAGGCAAAATTTGCAATCGATGGATCTAATTTGCTATCTTGGAGGGCAAGAGTAGGAACGAACCCCGGCGCCTCAGCTCAAAGCCGTTAGGCCGCTTATGGATATGAACGATTCAATTATCCAACTAGGAGAATACAGTGAACAGCAGAAAACTAATCACCATTTTTGTCCATGCCTTCGTAGGTTGGGCGCTCTACCGAGCGATAACAGCAATGGGGATCCCAATATCTATATTGAGATCACCAGTCTTTCATGTGATAGGGTTACCCATTTTCTTTGTTGTCGTGTCTCTGATCTATTTCAAGAAGTTTAACTACACTGCTCCTTTGTTGACCGCAGTAATTTTCGTGGGCTTTGTGATGGTAGTAGATTTCTTCGCAGTAGCACTCTTGAATATCAAAAATTTGGGGATATATTACAGCTTGCCAAGGACATGGTTTCGTTTCGCGCTGATATTTGTATCAACATACTTAACAGGATTTCTTACAACGAGAAGTTCTAAATCTATAGCCCAAAATGCATCTGTGGTGGCAGTCTGCGGCATTACTAGTGCCCTTGGGAGCGGGATATTTGGTTTTTTTATTGATGTTTGGGGTTGGGGAATGTATGAAAGTGCTGTGTTTGGGGCTTACATAGGTTTTTTCGTCGGCCTTTTCGTGGGGATAAGTTGGTCTATCTATCTGCTGGAAAAAAGATATGCTACCTGGAAAGTAATCAGGAACGCACTATTTGTGTCTCTCTTTATCAGTGGATTGTTTGTCGTGGTTTCTACAATCATCACGACTGCCTAGATAACATTGATGTTTCCGGTAGGAGAGTCCGGAATCGGAAACTTTAACGCGACCTATATTACTCGAGACTTTTACTGTCGATGAACAACTATTTCACCTCAGATCTTTAGCTATGCGCCCTAACCATTCGCTGGAGCGGACCGGGGATGCTGCGCGATTTCGCAATGAGGTTGTATGATAGGAGTGGGTAGAAAAGATGGCTGTCGGGCATAACCCGGCCGCTCCCCACACAGAACGTGGGACTTCGCAGCTCAAAACCGTTAGGTAGCCTCGTAATCTCTGGAGATAATGGCGATGTTCACACCTCGTAGATGGCAAGCAATCGTAGTTCTCATCTTGGTGGGATGTATACCCAGTCCACGCCCCTCTCCGACAACGCCAGAGGAACCACCTGTTGAACTAACTCAAGCGATTAAGCCCTCTGATACACCAGTAGTCGAGCCAATTACAGAGCCCCTGGATACTGGGGCTTATGTAGTTCCTGACGCACGCATCCGTATCGCGACAACTTCCGACTGGACAGAATTCAGGTTGGTCAAGGGAGCGATACTGGATGATACTGAGATCCTCTCATCAAGCTCTGAGGCAAGCACGGCCAGTATTGATCAGGATCGATTTGTGTTAATACAGCCCATCAATCAAGCCGAAGCGGGCGGTCTAGTAGAGCTAGTCGCGGAATTGTTCTTCACAGAAGACTCAATGAGGGAGAATCTGGAATTTGAGATCGATCGTGGGCATATCGGTGCGACCACGGTTGAAATCTATAGCTACGCTTGTGGTCATCCTACCCTGGTAGATACTTTCATCTGGGAAGAAAATCAACCCTTCGGAGAAAATATTCAGAGCTTCTCGATACCAGCAACTCAACTCAATGCACCTTCTCAAAACGAATATACAGTTATCGCACAACTTAATTTCTGGTATTACGGCCCTGGTTTGTGGGGAGGATTTGAGAATGATCTTGGAGATCGAAGTACACCACTTACCCCACTTTTGGGTGAGACTTATTGGGCTAGCGACCCATCTGTAGTCCATCAGCAAATTGAGTGGGCTGTAGAATATGGTGTCGACGCGTTCTCCATTGAGTGGACGACCCCACGTGGGGTTGGTTGTTGTGGATCTATGGAAGATACACTAGACGATGTCTTTCTGAAGTCACCAAATATTCATAAAGTTCACTGGGTTATCTTTTATGACTTTGTGCTGCGACTCGATCAGACATCCGGTTTGAAACAATACGCAGGCAGTTTAGATTTTAATGAGCCCGAGGTATTTGAAACCTTTGTCTCAGATTTTAAACACTTCGCTCAAAAATACTTTAATCATCCGCAATATTTAACAATCGATGGGCGGCCTGTGATTTACATCTGGGCAACGAATGCTTACGTTGGGGATCTTGAGGGAGCTATTTGGGAGGCACGTGAAGAGGTTGCCAAGCTGGGTTATGACGTATTCATCGTAGGAGACGAGGTTGTCGCGAATCATTTTGATCCGCACCATGCCTCACTTTTTGACGGAAGTTCGACATTCACTTTTTTGATCCCCGGTCTCGATACAACATCATGGACAGATACAGGTGACGCGGCAGCAGCAGTAGATCAAACTTTTGAGAGGTGGCGTGAAAATATTAAGGACTTGAAGGTCATTAACCGGGAAGAATATATAAACTTCCAGCCAGCCTGGTCCAGAACAAAGAGACGATCGTCGTATTGTGGTGCCCAGGCTGGCTGGAAGTTTATATATTCTTCCCGGTTAATGACCTTCAAGTCCTTA
>Ga0255433_1028_pt1 | contig 13320 bp, 11 predicted proteins | sample ANMaggSSYBR02H12_FD_182672 | JGI IMG/M metagenome (GOLD analysis project Ga0255433, IMG submission 182672) | Sediment cell enrichment communities from methane seep in Santa Monica Basin, California, United Staets - ANME aggregate JGI... | ecosystem: Environmental > Aquatic > Marine > Cold seeps >...
CTGCAACTTTCAGAAAATCCTCAATATACCAAACCGGCATTTAAAGGGTTCTTTTCAAAAGAGCTTGGTGATGAGAAGGTCTATCAAGAAGGCAATCGCCAAATAATGGAATTAAAATATCTTTTAACACCTCAGTCAGAAGGTGATTTTACTGTGGGACCGGCAAGAGCCAAACTAGGTGAAGTTGACAAAAAGAGACGAGATATGTTTGGAAGATTTATTCGCACCAGATGGGTACCGATCGCTTCCAACAGAGTCAAGATCAAAGTCACAAAGAAATCCAAAGAGAGTGACCTTGTAGGGCGTTTCACCATAGAGAACAGTCTTGATACAAAAAATGTAAAAGCCAATAAACCTGTTAACCTCACTATAAAGATAACCGGGAATGGAACACTTGAAGATTTTGTATTTCCTGATTTTGAGATAGATGGTGTAACAGTTTACAGTGATGATGCAGCGGTCATTACAGATTTGAATAATGACACAGTCCGCAGTACCTACAGTAAAAATTTTGCCTTTATCTCCAACTATGACTTTACGATTCCTGCACGACGCATTTCTGTGTATGATACTAAAAGTAAAACAGTGAAATATTTGGAAGTTCCTTCTTATGATGTTCATGTAGAGGGCTCACCGGCACAGACTCAGCAAAAACCTCAAGTCAAGATACTTGATGCTGACAAGGTGCATAGCAATTTGAAAATCCCTCAAAAGTCGATGCTGGATATTGAAGAAGATAATGACTTCTCTGCAGTGCAGTCTCCATCATGGTGGATGATAGTATCGGCTTTTGTTTCAGGTCTGCTAGTCATGTATCTGTTTAAGTATTTTCTTTCAATAAGATGGAAAAGAAAAGGAAGTACAATCAAAGAGGCTGAAGCACTTAAAATACTTTATGCATATATCAATGACTCTAAAGAGGTCGAAGATATGGTACGTAAATTGTATGCGAAGAAAAATGGTGACAAAAGTATTATAATTGATAAAACAATATTGGAGATGTTAGTGGAGAGATATGAAACTTAATCATTTGACGGGTAAAAATAAAAAAATAAAAAGGAGTGAAGATGCAAATCCATGGTAAACATAGCGTTAAGAAAAGTATAAAAAACTTATTGGTACTGTTTTCACTATTCACTTTACTGAATGCTGCTAGTGTAGAAGCTACGCTTTCAAATACAGAAGTGGTACAAGGCAATATGGTTCAACTAAAAATTAAAGCCATAGGAAACAGAGCAGCATTTCCAAATATTCGGGAGATAGGCGGTTCGCAGGTTGTGGGTAGACATCAGGGGCAAAATAATTCATTTACCTATATAAATGGAGAGATGAAAAATGTACGTTCTACCTCTTTAGTCTTAACGTTTGCACCACAACATGATACAACTATACCATCTTACAGTATCAATATAGATGGAATGGTATATAAGACGGACCCTATAGCATTAAAAGTTGTGAAAGCAACAGCACCGCAAATGGCTAAAGACAATAAATTTTCACTTCAAATGCGTTCTGACAAAAAATTTGTCATGGTAGGTGAACCGGTGCTTGTGACAGTTTACTTTTCGTTGGAAAACGGTGTACGGCTTTCTGAAAACCCACAATACAATGCACCGACATTCAAAGGTTTTTTTGTAAAAGAGGTAGATAATGAAAAGAGCTACAGGGAAGGAAGTCGTCAGGTAACAGAACTGAGATACCTTTTAACACCTAAAGCAGAGGGTGATTTTACCTTTGAACCGGCTACAGCCAAAATAGGCGTGGCAGATACAAGCAGACGAGATATGTTCGGTAGATTTTTTGGTACGGTTTGGGTTCCGATCAGCTCGAACAGTATTAGTATTGAAGTAAAAGCAACAACAGAGAATACAGATCTTGTGGGTAGTTTTTATATAGAGAAGAATATAGACAAGCAGCAGGTAAAAGCCAATCAACCTGTAAACCTTAGAGTGAAAATAGAAGGGGAAGGAAGTCTTGAAGATTTTGAATTTCCTGAGTATGAGATAGACGGTGTGACTATTTACAGTGATGATGCAAAAGTTGATACTCAGATAATAGGCAAGAAACTCAAAAGTACTTACACTAAAAGTTTTGCTTTCATAGCTGCAAATGATTTTACTGTCCCGGCACGAAGTATTAGTGTGTATGATGCGAAAACAAGTACAGTTAAAACACTGGAAATACCTTCTTATGAGGTAAAAGTTGAGTCAAACAAGGTGGCTCTTGCAACACCTGTAGGTAAAACAGAAAAAAGTGCTGTAGTTCATACAAATATTAAACAGGATGAATCTTTACTGCCTGATCTTGAAGATGAAAAAGTGGAAGTAAAAAGTGTAGAGTGGTGGATGCTTATTTTTGCATTTATTTTAGGTTTAGTATTTATGTACCTGCTCAAATATCTGCCTCTGTCTAAATTCAAAAGAGAGAAAAGCCCTTATAAAGAGTCAGAAGCATTAAAAATACTATATGCCCACATCAATGAGTCTAAAGAGATCGAAGATATGGTGCGTAAGCTGTACGCCAAGAAAAATGGTGATAAAAGTGTGATAATAGATAAAAAAGTTCTGAAAGAACTTGTGGAGAAAATTAAAAAACCATATTAAAAGATGTTACAATATCCTCACGAGTAGAAAGGTGAGGGTATATGTCTAAAATTTATTATGTTTATTCAGAAGATGATCAGGAGTTTATTGAAGAAAACCGATCATTGGAAGTCTGGACTTCTGATATCATCTATCTACCCTTCTCTAAAATAGATGAAATAGATGTAGAAAAAGCTTCTCACTTGCTTGTTACAGGCTGTCTTGAAGAGATAAAACTTCTTATAGAAATTGCACATAAGAATGATATCACTTTGGGTATTATCCCTACTTCAGAGCAGAAAGAGTTAAAGCGGACCCTTGATCTACCAAACAATACAGAAGATGCTATTGCTTTGGCATTGACAGCAAGTGAAAAAAAGTTAGATCTGCTTTGCTGTAACGGAACAATAGTTCTGCAAGAGGTTGTCATAGGTGATGCTCCGCCACTTGACCAGTTCGATACGACACTCAAAGGTAAAACATTTTTTGACAGAATAAAACTTTTCTGGTTGACTTTGAAAAAAGTCAAAGCTTTAAAACATACTCAAATGAAAATAACAGATACGAAAGAGAATGAGATCAAACTCTCAGCGGTAGGTGTAGTTGGTGTCGAGTATAATAATGCAACTTTTGCTGCAAGACTCATATCGTCACAATTGTCTGCAAATGATGGAAAACTCTCAATAGTCATACTCTCCCCTACCTCTATGATGCAGTATATCTCTTACTTGTTCAAAGCACTTGTTTCTTCTTTGACACCAACTCATTTGCCAACATCTGTAGGGTATATGAGCAGTAAAAAAATCACTATTGAGACCAAAGAGCCTTTGAGTGTACGTATCGATTCTCAGAATTCAGAGTTAACACCTGTAGAACTTGAAGTTAAAGAAAAAGTTTTAGCTCTTAGTGTAGGTGAAAAGTTTTGGGAAAAACAGAGCAAGAATCAAAGTACAAAAGACAGTATAAAAATAGACCATCTCCCTTCAGATGATGAAAGCACAAACTATTTAAGCTCCGGAATACCTCTTTTTTCTCATGCAAGTCGGGAACAGTACACTTCACTTTTCAGCTCTCTCAGAGAAGAGAGTAAATTAACTTCAACGTTTATGATACTCTTGATCCTCTCTACCATGATCGCAACTTTCGGACTTTTTATCAATTCAAGTTCAGTGGTCATCGGTGCAATGCTTTTAGCACCTCTTATGCAGCCTATAGTCAGTCTCAGTATGGGTGTACTCAGGCAAGACAGTGATTTGGAGTTTAATGGAGCAAAAACCATTTTTTGGGGAGTTTTGGCAGTACTTTTTACTGCGGCACTTATATCACTTTTTACACCTATTGAGAGGCTTACAACTGAGATGAGTGGACGACTCTCTCCAACAATACTTGATCTTTTTGTAGCCATTGCATCAGGAGCAGCGGCAGCATATGCCAAGAGTAATGAAAAGATCATAGGTTCTCTTGCAGGTGTGGCTATAGCTGTAGCTTTGGTACCTCCTTTGGCTGTAGCAGGCATAGGGTTGGGATGGGCCAATTGGCATATGTTCTCTATGGCTTTTCTTCTTTTTGTTACAAACCTTGTAGGTATTGTTCTTTCAGCAGCATTTACCTTTACATTGTTGGGTTTTTCACCTTTGAAAATCGCAAAAAAAGGAATTATGATCTGGATGTCTATAGTGCTTATAGTTGCAATACCTCTCTATAGTTCTTTTGAAACAATGAAAGAAGATATACAGATACAAAAGACGCTTGCCAATCTATCTTTCAACCTTGGAACACATGATATTAAACTTACGCATATTAAACTTATTCATCATCCAAAAACTGATGAAATACGATGTGAAGTTATTGCTACTGGGATATTAAGTAAAAATGAGAAAGTACTTCTTAAAGAAGCGATACTGAAAAGTATTGATAAAGAGGCTGAAGTGATTGTTACATTTAGGTATAAGTTGTGACTTGGCTTCGATAGACCCAGCCAATGAACAATACACAATATGGTGGTTGAGATTACTGAAGCCTAATCTAAAATATCATGCAATTTATTTGCCTCTTCCATCCAGTCATTCAGAGTATCCCACTTTTCATCCTCCACCATTTTTTTACATTTTTTTAGTTCAGCCTGAAAGACAGAGATGGCTTCAAGCAGATTGGTCTTGTTCTGTCTAAAGATATCTTCCCACATATTCGGTGAAGACTTGGCGATACGGCTCATATCCTTAAAACCACCACCGGCAAGGGCAATAATACTCTCAGCAGCTTCCTGTTTCATTACAGAGTTGGCAAGTGAATAACTGAGTGCATGGGGCATATGTGAAATGAATGCTGCATGTCTGTCATGCTCTTTTGCATCCATAAAGACTAAGGTCATACCAATGTCAGAAAAGAGATTTTTAGCCACTTCTTGTTGATATGCTCCACTTTTTTCCATATCACAAAGTACAACAACTTTATCTTGGTAAAGATCAGTAACAGCAGCCAAAGGACCAAATTTTTCTGTTCCTGTCATAGGGTGTGCGGTAATAAAATTGGCTCTTATCTCTTTTGGGATACTTTGTGAGATCTTTGCTTTGGTACTCCCTAGATCAATAATCGTACATCTATCATCTAATTCATTTATCTCTTTGGTAATAGCAATAATACCATCAACAGGGATCGTTAAAAAAATGATATCACAATGCTTTATCGCATCTAATGTTTGGACAACTTCATCAACTAAGCCTAAGGCAAGTGCTTGTGTACAATGTTCTTCATTATGGTCAAGACCTACGAAGTAAAATTTTTTTGAGGTTTTTTGAAGGGCTAAACTGAGAGAACCTCCCATAAGTCCAAGACCAATAATACCAATTTTTTGTATCGCCATAGAGTACCCTTGTATAATCCAAATGTTTGAAGGATTATAGCATGATTTTTTTGTTTATTATGAGCCTCTTATTGAAAAAAAGATAAAATATTAGCAAATTATACTAAGGCTTGACTATGATAAAGAAAATTGCTCCCTTCAAGATACTTCTTGCTTGGATGTTGATAGGATCACTACTTTTGGCACAAAAAGTGACACAGATCAAATTTGAAGGACTTGCACACCTTTCTCCCAGTGTTGCATTGGAGATCGCAGATATCCGTGTGGGTGACCAGATGGACAATGATAAGATCAATCAATCGATTCTAAACTTCTTTGAACAAGGGTATTTTAAAGATATATGGGTTGATAGACAAGGTGGCGTGCTTATTTATCATTTTGAAGAAAAGGTGGCTATTGCCAATCTTCAGGTTAAAGGTTTTGGTTCCGGTGATGAAGGAGAAGAACTTTTAAAGGGTATTGGGATTAAAAAAGGTGACCTTTATGATGATGCGCGTATTCAACATGCAAAGAAGACACTTATGTCGAAACTTGAGAGTAAAGGTAATTATGATTCTGTTGTTGAAGTAACCACTACGCCTGTAGGAAAAAGAGCAGTCTCTGTTGTTTTTGATGTAAACAAGGGTGAAAAGATCAAGATCAAAAAGCTTAACTTCATAGGTGCATCAGAGTTGAGTCAGAGTGATCTTGAGACAGACCTTGCCAACCAGGAAGAAGATTTTCTTGGTTGGATACCGATCTTTAACAATGGTGAAGTGAAAGTAGATCAGCTTGAGTATGATGCGTATAGAGTAAAAGAAACCTATATGAAAAACGGGTATCTGGATGCCTATGTAAGTAAACCGCTTATGCGTGTGGATTACAGTTCATATAGTGCAGAGGTAGATTATCAGATCAAAGAGGGTGTTCAGTATCGTGTGGGTGACGTGAGTATTGGACAGGATGTTGAAGGGCTTAACAGTGAAGATCTGCTCAGTGACCTCTTACTTAAAAAAGGTCGTGTTTTTGATATTACACGTATGCGTAAAGACATGAAAATGATCCAGGATGCAGCAGGAGATCTTGGATATGCATATGCGAAAGTCTCTCCCAACATGCGTAAAAAGACAGAACAGGGGATCGTTAATCTTCAGTACGTGATCCAACCGGGACAAAAAGTAACGATCAATGATGTATTGATCTCAGGGAATGATACGACAAAAGACAGAGTTATCCGTAGATATGTTTATCTTGCGCCTGGTGACCTTTTCAATGCAACAGATCTTAAAGACAGTAAAGGTGCACTGGGGAGAACAGGTTTCTTTGAAGGAGTAGATATTCAGAGTGAGAGAGTCTCTGAAGATAAGATCAACCTGCTTGTCAAAGTGAAAGAAACATCAACAGGGACTATCTCTGCAGGTGGTGGGTATGGAAGTTATGAAGGTCTAATGGTCAATGCTTCCGTATCAGATAAAAACATATTTGGTTCAGGAATCAATACCACTTTAGGTTTTGAGATTTCAAAGATTTCAAAGAACTATAATCTCTCTTTTGTCAACCCGAAAGTATGGGACAGTATGTATAGTTTGGGACTGAGTTTCTATAAGAGAGATTATGAGTATATTGACTATACGCAAGATCAGCTTGGTGGTTCATTGAATGTAGGTAGAGAGTTCTTTAGACATTTTTATGGTTCAGTAGGCCTAGGTTATGTTGATAACCAATCTACATATAATGAGAACTATAATCCAATTGGAGGTATTGACCCTACCTTTTATGCTGACCAGTATGAAAAAATTTCAGGTTTTGCAAGTATAAGATTTGACAACACGGATGATTTCTATATGCCAAGAGAAGGTTTCATCGCATCATTAAACGCTGAACTTGCACAAATGGATGGTGTCATGAAACAAGAGAATCTTGATAGAGGATATACAGAGTTTGATAACTTTACTAAAGTGTCAGCACGCTTTGGTGCCTATTATGGGATGGAAGATATTATAGATTATGACCTTATTTTACGATTTAAAGCAAGGTATACGAAGATCATATCCGGTGATGATCAGTATATTCCTATTGCGGAGAGACTCTTTATGGGTGGTATAGGAAGCGTAAGAGGATATGATCCATACTCACTTTCTCCAGATGTATTGGGTGATAGAATTGGTGGTACGGAACGTGCTTCTGGTACTATTGAAGCGAGTATCCCTCTCTCAGCAGCAGCAAAGATGAGAGTGGCAGCTTTCTATGATTATGGTGTAATTCGTACTGATCCTGTTCGTACTCAAACAGGATATGTAGATTTTAGTACACAATCTATAGCAGGTGATGATATTGCAAGATCTTCAACTGGTGTAGTGCTTGAGTGGCAGTCTCCTTTTGGAGCGATCAACCTTGTATTCGCTTATCCGATAGATGATGAACCATATGATCAGACAGCTACTTTTGAATTCTCTATGGGAACTAAATTCTAGTATTTTCATAGTGTGGGCATTTATTGAAATGTATGCCTTTGGCACTGCCCACACTACTTATTGTTATATCTCTAACGCTTTATTCTTCGGCACTTTACTCTCATCTTCTATAATAATTGCAAACGGTACAGGCTTCTCTAAAGCTTTTATTTTCTCTTTAGCGAGATAAAGGGGTTTATCGGAAGTAATAAGCAGTGTTTTATTATGGTAGGTGAATTCAATATTGGCAGAGTTAGAGGCTTCATGTAAAAATACTGTAAGGGTATAAATGAAACTTAACCAAAGAAGTGTTTGCTTTTGGGGTAACAGAGGTTCAAAACTTTGAAAGAGAGGTTTATTGAGTAGTTCCTTCCCATGCATACGTAAAAGCAGTGAAGTAAGAAGCATCTGTTCATGTGTAAAACCATAATTCAATTCATGCATTGCAATGTAAAATGCGTGCTGGTGTGATTTGTATATAGTAAGTGTTTTCCCAATACTTGAAAGTTTAACTGCCCAAAGCAGTTCAGACTCATACTTCTGTTCATCTTTGATATCTATCTGGAGTTTGGCATAAAGCTTAGAAGCAATTTTGAGTTTGCTTTTTTTCTTTTTCTCTATATTGTCTAAAGGATTGAAGCGGTCTAAAATAGAAGTGATACTTGGGTTGATAGTGTATGGAAATTTGAGATTGTCCTCTCTGAGTAATTGTTCAAGAAAAACCCCTTCTCTCACTCCCACAGAACTGGTAATTACAGAGTGTGTACCAATAAAGGCTAGTATTTCATTGAAAATAAGTGTACCTTCCCTGATAGTATCATATCGGTTTTTTTTAAGTCCGAATTTTTTTAAATTTTTTGCAGAAGAGAGCGGTATATCCTCAAGATAGGCTTTATGTCTGTTTGCATTATAGGTAAAGGCATGTAGTTTATCCAGAGGGTGATTACATTGCTTCATGATACCCTTACTAAGTGTTCGTGCTGTTCCTCCTATACCTATGGCTAAAGAGTGTCTAAAGTGCTTAGGAAGCTTTTTTAGTTCATCTGCGATGTATGCTTTTGCTTTTTTGTTTATTTCTTGGATAGGCATCTCTTTATCAAAAAAGAGTTCTTTAAGTCTGACTGTACCTAAGTTAAGAGAATAAGTATCGAAAAGTTGACCATTTTGAATGAGAGCCATATCAGAGGAACCACCACCTATATCTATAGTGATACCTTCATGGACAGGTAGTAAGTTATTTACGGCTATAGCACCATATTTTGCTTCTTTGTTTCCATCGATTATTTTAATAGCCAGTCCAAGTTCACTCTGTATCCACGTTACAAAGAGTTTACCATTGGGAGCATCTCTAAGTGCAGAGGTAGCCACACAGAGTGTTTTATGGGCTTGATATTTTTGGATAGTGTGGAGAAAGGATTTGAGCGTTAAAAAAGCTCTTTTGATACCGATGGGTTGGAGATGACCGGCTTTTTCATAAGCACCTTCCCCGATGCGAACTTTAGATTTTTGTTCACAAATAAGATGAAAGCCATAACGGCTGGTTTTTTCGAAGATAACAAGTCTGGCTGAGTTTGAACCGATATCAATGATCGCGGTTCGTTTAGCCATAACTTATTTCTACTCTTCCTCTTGAATTTTGTTGAATTTAAATTTTAACTCTTCTATATTTTCAACATTATCCGGATCTGAGATAATGCAATCAACAGGACATACAGCGATACATTGCGGCTCATCAAAGTGACCTACACACTCAGTACATCTATCTGAATCAATAAGATAAACCGGATCGTTCTCTTCAATTGCCTCATTGGGACACTCTTCTCTACAAGCATCACATGCTATACATTCATCAGTTATTAAAAGGGCCATTCTATCCTCTGTTGGAGCTATATTTAGTCTTTTAGATATGCTCTATATAAGTTATTTATACGAGTTATAACTCAACAAAGCTTATGCTTTATTTAAAATAGAATAAAAAAAAATTTTCTTGGTTGTTTTTGAAGGAGCGGAAGCGTTTTTACGCTTCCTTTATGAGATATGAGTTAGATCAATTAAGATATTTTTTTAGGAAAACAGAATCTATAACCACGTCTTCTTACTGTCTCGATTGTTGTAATATCAAGTGGTTTATCCATTTTTTGACGAATTTGGTTAATGGCCACTTCAATGACATTTGGTGTAACAAGCTCAGGTTCTTCCCAGATAGCATCAAGAAGCTGTTCCTTGGAGACAATTTGGTCTTTATGCATCGCGAGATGAGTCAATACTTCAAACGGTTTACCTTTGAGTTCTATCTCATTTCCTTGATAGATGATCTTTTCTTCTTCCGGGTTGATGATGAGATCTTCGATCTCTATAATATTGGAAGCACCAAAACGAAGTTTCGCTTCGATACGCACAAGTAAAATGTCATGATCAAGAGGTTTTCTGATAAAATCATCTGCACCGGCACGCAAAGCTTCAATCTCGCTCTCTTTGTCTTTACGCTCAGAAAGAACAATGACGGATGTCTTATGCGCATCCTTTTTTATATCAGTGATAAGACTTATGTTATTACCATCCATTTCTGCCCATCCAAACAGTACCAGATCGTAGTTTCTGATGTCAAGATAGTATTTGGCATCACCAAGATTTTCTGCTACATCACACTGATAGTTGTTTTCTGTAAGTAACTGGGAAAGTGTTTTGCCTAGTCCAACTTCATCTTCTATGATTAATACTCTCATAAGCTAACCTTTATCTTTAAGTTATATTTAATATTATAGCATAAAAATGGCGTTTTTGAAAGTTTTTTTAAAATTTGAACAGGTTAAGAAAAATCCCAAAAATTACTCAATGCAACAGAGCATTTTGGTAAAATATCTGGTTTTGAAATCTTAAGTCTAAGTGTCTGAATGTGTGGGTATGTTGCACAAAGTAATGCTTTTATACTAAGTAGAGCTTCCTCAAGAAGTTTATAGCGTTTTTCTTTGAGTTCTTTTTGTATCAAAAACACCATATCTGCATAGTCGATAAAGTTTTCATCTGCATAGTCATAAGAGGCTTCAAGGTCAATAATAACACGTTGTGGTCTGTCTCGTTCAAAGTCAAGCAAACCGATGATAACATCGAATTCTAAAGCCTCTATATGGATATTCATTTTATACTTTACCCTCTTCTTTGTTGAAGAGTCGTACGATATTTGGAATATGTTTATAAAAGATAATAATTGCGATGATCCAAATAGGTGCATGTGAACCGATACCAGGTACTTCTGGATAGAGTATATAAGAAGCGATGATAAATGCAACAAGCCCGATAAGTGAAGAGAGTGATGAAATCTTTAATCCCTTACTTGCACCCAACCATACTGCAATGGCAATGAGTGCAGGAATAGGCATCATTACAAGGAATACACCAAATCCAGTGGCAACACCTTTTCCTCCCTCAAAAAATAGAAATGCGGAGAAACAATGTCCTATAACAGCAAGTACAGCTATGGTCCAAAGTACACTTTCCGGTGCACCTAACATTTTGGCAACCAAGATAACAACGATACCTTTAATGGCATCTAAAAAAAGTGTTGCAGCACCCAGTTTTTTAGCAAGTGCAGGGTCTTGTTCTTTCACAACACGCAGTACATTGGTGGCTCCGATGTTACCACTTCCTTCATTTTTAATGTCTACACCGGCAAATTTTTCTTCGGGGTCAAGGTCATTGACATACTTGTAATGATGCCTATTCCTGCACTCATTGCCATTGCAGTATGGTTGGGTGCAAGATAGAGTATGATATTTTGATTCAGTAAGTCCATGATTATTCCACAATTAAAATTTATACTGCAATTTTAACTGAATTTTGATAAAATAGCCACAATATATAAGGACATGTAAAATGAGTATTGATTATAAAGCAGAAATAAATAGGCTTAAAAAAGAGCTTGATGTAACGGTTGTCGCACACTACTATCAGCGTGATGAAGTATTTGAGATGGCAGATATTACCGGTGACAGTCTTGAGCTTGCACGTAAATGTAAAGCAGATAAGAACCCGTGGGTTGTTTTTTGCGGTGTTGGGTTTATGGGACAGAGTGTCAAAGTTATAGCTCCTGAGAAACGTGTACTTATGCCCAAGATCGCCTGTTGTGCGATGGCACGTATGATAGATGGAAGTTATTTTGATGACTCTGTGAACTATATGGTTGAACGCGGTATTGCTAAAGAGAATATTTTACCTATCACCTATATCAATTCAGATGCGACAGTGAAGGCAAAAGTAGGTGAGATGGGGGGGCTGGTCTGCACATCATCCAATGCTTTTAAGATCATTGAAAAAGGGTTGGAGAGTGGTAAAAAGATCCTTTTTGTTCCAGATAGATGTTTAGGTCAGAACTTTGCCATACAGATGGGATTGAAGTCTTGTGTGATAGGTGAGGGAGAATGTGACCCTAAAGAGGCAGATGTCATCTGTTTTAACGGTTTTTGTTCTGTACACCAGCTCTTTACGCTAGATGATATAGAGTTCTATCGTAACAAATACCCTGGCATTAAAATAGCTGTACACCCGGAGTGTGACCCAAAGATCGTGGCAGCAGCAGATTTCTCCGGTTCAACATCACAGCTTATCAAGTATGTCAATGACCTTGACCCCGAAGAAAAAGTGGCTATCGGTACAGAGTATAATCTGGTCAATAGAATGAGACAAGGTAACACCTATGTGCTCTCTTCAACCAAACCGGAGTGTCCGACTATGAATGAAACGACACTTGAAGATTTGTATCTTACTCTTAAGTCGATAGAAGATAAGAAGCCTATCAACGAGATAGTTGTTGATCCACATACAGTAAAGTATGCGAATCTCGCACTTGAACGTATGTTAGCGATAAAATGAGAAGCGTTAATCAAACGATAACTGCTTATCGTTTGTAGCTTTGGAACCGGAATGGTCGGAGCAAAGCGTAGCCGTGAAGGCTAGAAACATTATAAGGAAATCATAGATGTTAAAAGAGACTTTTTTAAAAGCTTTAGTGGCTGAGGATGTGGGCAGAGGTGATCTTTTTACCCGTATTAGTGATAGTAAAGAGATACGTGCCTACATTATTGCTAAGAGTGATGGTGTCTTTGCAGGGCGAGAATATGTTGAAGTATTAGCAAAAATGTATGATCTTGCTCTCATATGGGAAGTAAGAGATGGTGACTCTTTTAAAAAAGGGAAGAAATTATTGTTTGTTTCTGAAGGCTACAACCTCTTTGGTCTCGTCTAAAGACATATTGTCACACATCACGATATCGGCACCTGTTTTCATCGCACGTTTAACCATCTCTAAATTCTCACACTCGATCTCTACTTTTGAAGTAAATGGTATCTTTTGGCGTACCTCTTTCATAAAAGCATCCAAATCATCAATGGTTTGCAGATGCGTATCTTTCAGCATCAAACAATCATCAAGTCCCATACGGTGGTT
>Ga0255433_1029_pt1 | contig 13037 bp, 18 predicted proteins | sample ANMaggSSYBR02H12_FD_182672 | JGI IMG/M metagenome (GOLD analysis project Ga0255433, IMG submission 182672) | Sediment cell enrichment communities from methane seep in Santa Monica Basin, California, United Staets - ANME aggregate JGI... | ecosystem: Environmental > Aquatic > Marine > Cold seeps >...
GCACCTTTTTCTCTTTTTGTTTAGAAGCTTTTGTAGCATTTAGGTCAAGAACCGTATTAACTTGTATTTCACCATCCTTGCTGACGGCTGATAAAGCATATTCAGATTTACTCACTTGATCGACCGAGATTACGGTTCCGCTTTCTCCTTCAATGCGACTGAGCTGTCCATTGTTATTAAAATGCAACCAAGTTGCTGCACCGCTATTGACTTGCTCTGAAGTCTGATATTGTACTGCGTCCAGTGTTGTGGGCTCTTACTTCTATCATTTCGTTTCCTCTTTATATCTGCTAGTTTTTCACCGCTTTTGGTATCAGCCATCAACATTAGTCTGTCATCTGGATGGGTAAACAGTGTAAATTCTGTGGTTATTTGTTCATTTTCAGGAGAGTCGCCATTGTTAGGCGTATCGCCACCATTACTACCTCCACCGCCACCGCATCCAAGCACAGTAAATATTATCACTACCAATATGCCAATTGTTGATAAGAGTAAACGTCTATTCATGATCAATCCTTTCAAGACTCTTGAGGCTGATAACAGAGATTACAAATCCATGTTTTCAGTCTTGTAGATTTGACTTAAATGGATCTTGACGATAAGAAAGCCAAATCTTTTGTTTTTTGGCAACCCGACTATCATAATGAATGACTCTAAGTTTTCCGTCCCTTCCTTTCAAAAGGTTTAGCTTTGTCTAAAACGCAGATGTTATTACAAAATCACATAAAGTTAATTTTTATGTAATATAATTAATTATATCAAATTAGCTTCTTAATAGTCAATAAAATTACTTACTAAGCATTATCATAATAGTTAATGTAAAAAATAGTTAGCTCTTGAGTATATAACTTTTTATTTGTTCTCACCTTGCACGTGTGTATAGTCAAGAGACATAAACAGCGAATCATTTGGAAGATGATTTTTTAATTGTGGATCAGCTGCGGGTGATCCCCGTGACGCAAGAGATTTTTGCAGGTGCGTTGGAGGGTGAATAAAACAAGCAGATATAAAGTCAAATAAAGTGATAATATTACCTAATATTTCATAAATGATTGAGGCTCCATGAAAAGACTTTCAGGTATCTTGCTACTTATTGCCATTTTGACTTTAATACTTTTTACAACAGGGTGTTCTCAAAAGCGTAAAGGTGTCATAAAGCCTACTAAATACACGAGTGCAGCACGACATAAATCAACCATGCGTTCCTATAAAGTATTGGGTAAACGTTATCATCCGACTTTTGTAGAAGTAGGACAAAAGATGCGTGGTATTTCCAGTTGGTATGGACCGAATTTCCATGGAAAATATACCAGTAACGGAGAACGCTATAATATGCATGCCAGAACAGCTGCACATAAAACGTGGCCTATGGATACCATGGTAAAGGTAAAGAACCTTCAAAATGGGAAAAGTACTATTGTGCGCGTTAATGACAGAGGTCCTTTTGTAAGAGGGCGTATCATTGACTGTAGTTATACTGCAGGTAAAGAGATAGGGCTGGATAGGATGGGTATTGCCAAGGTAGATATACAAGTGGTTGGCTTTGCAGGTAAAGTTCAGTCTGCGGCTACGATAGCAAAGCGTAAACGTACACATACTCAGACACGTATAAGATTGAGTAACTTTGGTGTGCAAGTAGGTGCATTTAGACGTTACGCGGGAGCTCAAATTTATAAAAGAAAGCATGCAAGCTTATATCCCAGATATAAGACTGTCATTAAGAAATTCTCTGATGTAGATGGAGAGCCTCTGTATCGTGTATGGCTTATGGGCTTCGGGTCAGAAGAAGAAGCAAGAGACTTTAAAAACAGTAATGACCTGGCTGGTGCATTTATTGTAAGAAATTAAGAGGAAACGAAATGATAGAAGTAACAAGAGAAACAAAAGAAACACAAATCTCCGTGAAGCTCAACCTTTATGGAAAGGGTGAGGCTAAGATAAACACGGGTGTAGGTTTTTTTGACCATATGCTGGAAGCTTTTACAAAACATGCACATATAGACCTGGAAGTGAACTGTACAGGAGATACACATATAGATGATCATCATACTGTGGAAGATGTAGGAATTGTCATCGGACAAGCACTTAAAAAAGCCATTTATCCTGTGCAAAGCATAGAGCGTTATGGTAATGCTACGGTAGTGATGGATGAAGCAAGTATCAGTTGTGATATAGACCTCTCTAATCGTGGTTTCCTTGTGTATGAACTTCCTATAGGTGGGAAAGTAGGAGAATTCGATGTTGAGTTGGTAGAAGAATTTTTCAGAGCATTTGCTTTTAATTTACCTCTGACACTTCATCTTATCTATAATCGTGGTAAGAACAAACATCATATTATCGAAGGTGCTTTTAAAGCACTTGCAGTAGCACTGCGTAGAGCAGTTACACTCAATGAAAATGCCGGTATACCAAGCACAAAGGGTGTACTGTGAGTATAGAACTGATCGTACTTGATGTAGATGGTACGATGACAGACAGTCACATCACCTATAGTGAAAATGGAGATGAGATCAAGTCATTTAATGTTAAAGATGGATTGGCGATCGCAAGTTGGAGAAAACTTGGTAAGCAAGTAGCCATTATCACCGGTAGATCTTCAAGTATCGTGGCGCGTCGTGCCAAAGAGTTACGCATAGAACATTTTTATCAGGGAATAGAAAATAAAAAAGAAGTTTTAGAAGCACTTTTGGAAAAACTTGATCTAACGATGGAAAATGTTGCGGCTATTGGTGATGATCTTAATGATCTGCAGATGCTGAGATCAGCAAAAATTTCATTTGTTCCCAGGGATGCCAGTGCCTATGTAGATAAAATAGCAACAGTTGTTCTCTCTAAAAAAGGGGGGGACGGTGCTGTAAGAGAGATGATAGAACATCTCATCATAAAAGAAGGGCTTGAAAAGAAGTATTTGGAGCTATGGGATTAAAATTAGAAACGCTGGTTGCTGTAGCAATTGTAGCTATTTTATCAGGAACATTTATGGTTAAGTTTACCCATAAGTCTTCTGACGGAACACTTTTCACCAAAGAGCTTGAATTTACCGATACAACATTTACCGAAGTGGATACAGTTACTATGCAGGGTAGAGCTTTTGGTACCTATGGTATACGTGATGCAGGAATTTTAACCTTACATAACCTCAAATACCATACGGATAACATAGAATCACTTCATGCAAAAAAAGCTACTTACAAAGGTGATAAACTCTATTTAGATGGCAATATCACTATAAATCAAAAAGAAGGTTTTGACTATAGTGCTGAACATGCTGTTTATAATAAAAAAACACAAATCCTTGATATTACTTCATCTTTCACCGGGACAATGAATAAAAATACAATACATGGGTATACATTGCGTTATGATGTGCAGAAGAAAGAGGCTTTTGGAAAGAGAATTGATGCAGTCGTTTATACGACTGAAAAGTAATATGATGATATAATTATATATGAATGTTCAGGGGTATTAAGAGGGTTCTATATGCTATAATCATATTTATATTTTACAAAGGTTTTTTATTGAAATTTCTAAAAATTATACTTTTTATTTTGATGTCTATTACTCTTTTTGCTGAAAAAGTAGAGGTTACTTCTGATTCCATGAAAGCGCAGGATCTGCAAAAAGAGGTGCACTTTATCGGTAATGTAAAAGTTAAACAGTTGAAAAATTGGCTACATGGAGATAAAGTCATTGTTTATTTTGATGAAAACAATGAAACTAAAATGTATGAAGCCACAGGTTTTGTGACCTTTGAATTTAAAAAAGAGAAAAGTTTTTATAAAGGCAGTGCCGATAAAGTAACCTATTATCCTACAAAATCACAATATATTTTAACAGGGAAAGCGGTCATAGACGATCTGATAAATAAACGTCATGTAAATGGTGATGAGATCATACTCGATATGATAACGGGTAATGCGAATGTTAAAGGCAGTAAGAAGAAACCAGTGAAATTTATTTTTGATATGGAGAACTCAAAATGAGTACACCACGTGTAGTAGAAGCAGCGTTTATCAAGTCAGCACAAAGTATTGCAGACTCTTTACCCGAAGATATGAGTGAAGTGGTTTTTTTAGGTCGTTCAAATGTAGGTAAAAGCTCTACACTTAATTCACTGACACAAAGAAAGAATCTGGCTAAAAGTTCAGCTACTCCAGGTAAAACACAGCTTATTAACTTTTTTGAAACACGTTATTTATATAACGAAGTAAGCTATCCTGTTCGTTTCGTGGATCTGCCTGGATTTGGATATGCAAAAGTCTCTAAAACACTTAAAGAGGTATGGCAGAAGAACCTTGTAGAGTTCATACAGCATCGTGTCTCCATCCGTCTTTTTATCCATCTGCGTGATGCTCGTCATCCTCATGCCAAGATCGACGATGATGTGGAAAATTACATTTCAGATTTTATTCGTCCGGATCAGAGATACTTAACTGTCTTTACCAAAATAGACAAGCTCAATCAAAAAGAGCGTGCTAAACTTAAACGAGAATTCCCGGGCTCTATTACGGTTTCAAATCTTAAGAAAAATGGACATGATAGGGTACACCATGAGATACTTCAAACTATTTTTGGCATAGATGATGAAGTTGAAAAGCAGGGTGAGGCACAAGAGTGATAGAACTTGTAAAAGCAAAATTGAGTGACATTCCTGCCATGCAGGTACTGGTAGCTTCAGAAGTAAAAGAAGGTGTCATACTGAATCGCAGTGAAGATGAAGTTGCAACCAATATACGTTCATATGTTCTTGCTAAAGATGGAGAAAGATTAGTAGGCTATACAGCACTTCATGTTCATTCTAAACGACTTGCAGAGATACGAAGTCTCATTGTAGATGAAAAATACCGTGGACAAAAGATCGGACAAAGGATGGTTGAATTTACTCTGGAAGAAGCGAAAGCATTAGGTGTAGAAGAAGATGTGCTTGTGCTCACATACCTTCCTGCTTTTTTTGAAAAACTAGGCTTTAAAGAGATCAATAAAGAGGTGATACCGGAACATAAAATTTGGGCTGACTGCATTAAGTGTATCCACTTTCCTGTATGCAATGAAATAGCATTAGTTTATAAGTTATCCTAAGGCTTGTGTACTATATGGATAAAATCAACAAATCTTTAACTCTTCCTTTCCTTTGGTTGTCAGTGCTCCTGTTTATAGTGTTTTACCCGATGCTCATCTCTATTTATGTTTTTTTACCACTTCTTATAGGGGTTATGGGATATATTTTAATACAAGGTATTGAGAAAGGGAAAACACATTATATTTTTATAGCGATCATCTATTTTATCAATCTTGAGGTAAACCTCTCTTTACCCTTTTTCTTGATCTTTATTTCGTCACTGCTTGTGTATGTTCTTTTTTATCACTCTTTAACTCACTTTCGTGAATGTGTGATCTGTAGACCGGTAATAAGTGTATTACTCATAGATGCAGTCTATTTAGGATCTTTGTTATTTTATGATTTTATTTTTCAAACCAATAGTATTGTTTTGGACAATATATTACTCTATTCACTTATTGTTGATCTACTGATCGTGGTGATAGTATGAGATATAAGATCGTAATAGCTATATTTTTACTCTTTTGGGGTGTGATGATAGCCAGGCTGTATCATGTAAGTATTAAGTCCAATTTTTATTATGAAGGATTGGCTAAAGACAATATAGAGAGAAAGCGTTTCATTAAACCCGTCAGAGGTGAGATAAGCGATATAAATGGTAATCTTCTTGCTATGAACCAGATAGGATTCTCTATCTCTATCATGCCACATCTGAAAGAAAAAAAGCATGAGCAAAAAAAGAATAAATTAGAAGAGATCATTGATAGGCTTGTAGATACTTTTCCTGATCTCAATAAAACTGTCATGATGAAAGTCTATAAAAAATATAATTCTCCTTATAATCATAAGTTTATCAAAGTAGTAGATTTTATTCATTATCCTAATATGATGGGGGCTTATCCAAAGTTGAGTCTACATAAAGAGATCAAGATAGAAGCTGAAACAAAACGTTATTATCCTTACGGTAAGTATGGTGCACATATTGTCGGTTATACGGGAAGGTCAAACAAAAAGGAAAATAAGAAAGACCCGGTAGTCAAGGAAGTTGGTAAGATAGGAAAAAGTGGTTTAGAGAGACACTACAACAGTGTTTTAGAGGGGGAGTTGGGTTACGAAGTAAGTAAAGTAACTGCAAGAAATAAAGCCATAGAAGTACTTGAAAAAAAGCTGCCTAAAGACAATAAAGATCTTCAACTTAATATAGATATAAATCTACAACAAATGATCTATGAACGTTTTGGTAACGCAACAGGTGTAGCAATAGTGATGCGTACCAATGGTGAAATATTGTCTGCAGTAAGTTACCCTTCTTTTGATCCCAATCTTTTTGTGGGTGGGATAAGCTCTAAAGACTGGAAAGCCCTTCAACAAGATCTCGCACATCCTTTTACCAATAAATTTATCCACGGAACCTATCCTCCGGGGTCAACGATAAAGATGGGAATGGCATTGGCATTTTCAAAATCTCTAAAAGGTGTTTTAGCCAATGAAGAATATTGTTCCGGATTTATCACTTTGGGAAAAGGAAAGGGTAAGCATAAATTCAGATGTTGGTCCAGATGGGGGCATGGTGATGTCCATTTGCGAAAAGCGATACGGGAAAGTTGTGATGTTTATTTCTATAATAAAAGTTTAAAAGTAGGTATCAATGCTATGGCAAAACACCTTAGATCATTTGGATTAGGAGTAAAAACAGGTGTAGATCTGCCAAAGGAATATAATGGTGTTATACCGGATAAGGCATGGAAAATGAAACGTTTCAAACAACCATGGTACATGGGTGAAACTGTTATTGCCGCTATAGGACAAGGTTATGACCTTGTGACCCCTTTGCAAGTAGCCAGATATACTGCTCTTATGGCAACATCAAATCTTGTGACACCAAGTATTGCAAGGATGGTTGATGGAAAACCCACCAAACGAAAAGTTGTTCCTATGCAGTTCAACCCGTACTATTTAAACGAGATAAGAAAAGGGATGTATGACGTGTGTAACATCAAAAAAGGAACAGCATTTAAAACGATGAGTGCATTGCCTGTTATTGTTGCCGGTAAGACGGGAACATCACAAGTTATTTCTATTCCTCAGTCAACAAAAAAACGTCTTAAAGAAGAGGAGTTGGCCTACTACAGTAGATCACATGCCTGGATCACTACTTATGCACCTTATGATGATCCTAAATACATCGTGACAGTATTGGTAGAGCATGGTGGGCATGGGGGAAGTACTGCAGGTCCAATTGCTGCAGATATTTATAAGTGGCTTTATAGAAATGGATACTTTGGAAAGAAGCCTGCAAAAGGTGTTATAGATGTAAATAGTTCAAAGTAGAACTATTTACATACTCTGCAGTGTATTATTTAAAAACAATCCTAAAATAATGATCAAACTTATTCCCGCAGATTTATTGTATAGTTTGTTTGCGGTAATAAATACAAGGAGTAATGTGGCCACGATCATCGTAGCAATATCAAAAAGATACGCAGATGCATTGATAGCCATAGGGTTTACCAGGGCTGCTGAACCAAGTACTACCGTTGTGTTTGCCATATTTGAACCGATAATATTCCCTATGGCCATATCTACTTTCCCTTTCATGGAAGCAGAGATACTGACAACCAACTCAGGAAGAGATGTTCCTAACGAGATCATAATAATACCGATGATCCATTCACTGATACCAAAGCTTTTAGCGATCTCAGAAGCACTCTCTACCGTAAAGTGTGCACCGATGATCACCAAAATAAAACCACCAAAAAGAACAGGTATGACCTTCACCCATGAAAAAGTACTTATATCAAGATCTTCTAAATCCTCTTCGGGAATATTCTTAGCATCTTGAACTAAGAATATAAGATAGGCTCCCATTAAAAGGAGTAGAAGTGCAGCATCAAATCTGCAGATAATGCCATCAAGTATCATCAAGATGAATACAAGAACAGGGACTAAAGCCCAAGTACTGTCTTTAGCAAAAAAATCTCTTGCCGGATTTATCTTTGTTGAGATAAGGAAAACGGTTGCCAGGACCAGGGTGATGTTGAGTACATTACTTCCGATCACATTGGCTATAGCAATATCTGGCTTACCACTCATGCTTGCAGCTATACTTGCTGCCATCTCTGGCAAAGATGTACCTAATGCAATGAGTGTTGCCCCGATGATAAACTCCGGTATCTTAAATCTTAAAGCGATGCGCTCACTTTGATTTATGAGCAGATCTGCACCCCAGATCAAAACGCCCATGGCGATAACAAAAATGACAAAATTCATTACTATCCTTAATTTGAATCAGAAGATTCGGTTGTTCTTACTATTAGACTTGAAGGTAGGTCGAATGCTTCTATGATCTCTTTTTCTCTGGCTCTCATCTCACCATCATCTGTTTCATGATCAAAGCCGAGAAGATGAAGTAGACCATGAATGAAAAGCAATGAGAGCTCATCTTGTATGCTATGTCCAAACTCATCCGCTTTTTCCTTCACAAGATCTGCAGAGATCACGATCGATCCTAATGGCATACCAAAGATAGATTGTTCCGTAAAAGGAGCATCCATAGGAAAACTAAGTACATCTGTTGGTTTGTCCTTGTCTCTGTGTTCTTGATTGAGTTCCTGAATAGTCTCATTATCTGTGATAATAAGTTCTATCTCTTTAGAGGTAAGGCTTGAAGCTATCTCTTCCAAAGCATTGATATCAAACTGAAGTGTTGTTTCATTTTCTAAGTCTATTAACATGCCGAAGTTTACCCAAATCTTGGTAAAATAGCAGTAAATCTATATAAAGGAATAGTAGAAATGAATAAAAAAGCAGTCTGTATTATCTCAGGAGGTATGGATAGTGCCTTGAGTGCCAAGATGGCACAAAAAGAGGGGTATGAGATCATTGCTTTGCATTTTAATTATGGACAACGTACCCAATCCAAAGAGTTGGAGTGTTTTCGAAAAATAGCTAAAGATGTTGATGCTAAGAAATCTTATGAGATTGATCTACCTTTCTTTGAACAGATCGGTGCATCGGCTTTAACAGATATGAGTATTAATGTGCCTACGGGAGGAGTGGAAGAGGGTGTCCCTGTTACCTATGTACCTTTTAGAAATGGTATTTTTCTCTCTATCGCAGCTGCTATAGCAGAAAAACATAGTGCAGAGGCACTTTTTATCGGTGTGGTGGAAGAAGACAGCAGTGGTTACCCTGATTGTAGAGAAAACTACATTGAACAGATGCAAAAAGCGATTAATATGGGTACAAAAGAGGAGACTGATATAGAGATAAAAATGCCTCTTGTAACATTGAATAAAAGTGAAATTGTACAGAGATCTTTGGATCTTGGTGTTCCATTAGAAGATACTTGGAGTTGTTATCAGGCTGAAAAGTTAGCGTGTGGTGTATGTGATAGTTGTAGATTACGTTTACGTGGTTTTGAACAGGCAGGTGTAATAGACCCAATTAAATATGAATAGAACTTTCTGATTATCCTACCAGTTTATCATCGGTGTCATTCTACATCCCAAGGGTATTTCTTACTATGAAGAAAAACCTCTCACAACAAATTCAAATTCATACTTATGTGTTGGATATTTTGCTAGACCTTCAGAGAGAAATTGATATCTTGTGATCTGTCTATCCCAGAGTCGATACGTTAACTCTCTGAACCATGCTTTCTTTTCAGGGGTGTCAAGTGCAATTTTATTGTAATTTTGATCATCTTTAATACCAGATGCTACTCTCATCATAGTCTTTTGATAGACTTCAAATTTTGCTGCTGTAGGTTTTTCATAAGACATTTTAGGTGTGGATGCTGTGCCTAAACTAGGACCTGTACACGCTGAAAAACTTAAGCCAACAAGTACTGCTATTGCAAATTTTAACTTCATTTCATTTCCTTGTTACGATAACTTTAATATATTGATTGGATTATATCAAACATGCATTAAAATAGTATTACCTAAAAATAAATTTACCTTGTTTTTTATCTTTTATAACTTGACCATGAGTACCAAACACACCATTCATCACAATATTGACATCATTATTGGTTAATGTTTGCAGATATCCAAAAGCAGAAGTTAAATTTGCAGTAGCTTCTACAGGATCAATAGAATAGGGTACCATAGCTCCTGTAAGAATGATACGTTTATCCAAGTTTCCATCTGCTAAATATTTAGCGGTCACATTCATAGTATCTGTACCATGAATCACAATAATATCATCATATTTTGAGAGATTGATCGTAGATAAGAGTTGTAACCTGTCTTGATTGGTTATGTTGAGGCTGTCTTTTCCTATAATGTTAATGATCTCAAATTCGCAGAGCCATTTGGATGCTATCTCTTCAATTGCTTTAGACTCTTTGTCAATGAAAAGTTCACCATTTAGTGGATCATAGATCTTGTTAAAAGTACCACCTGTGCTAATAATGACTATTTTTCGCATATATAACCTTTATTTTTGCATAATTTATCTTACATTCTATCTCAATCATGATAAAATAATGAAATTAATTCATGGAGAGTAAAAGTATGATAATGAAAGGCAAAAAAGGTGTCATTTTAGGCATCGCCAATAAAAAATCTATCGCGTATGGTATAGCAAAAGCGTGTCAAGAGCAGGGTGCCGAGATGGCCATTACATTTCTAAATGAAAGATTTGAGCAAAAATTAGCTCCTATCGCAGAAGATCTGGAGTGTGGAGCAAGACTCTATCCTTGTGATGTAAGTAACCCCGAAGAGATAAAAGCACTCAAAGTTTCTCTTGAAAAAGATATGGGTCAGATAGACTTTATCGTGCACTCTATTGCGTTTGCTCCTAAAGAGGGACTAAGTGGTCGTTTTGTAGATATATCTAAAGAAGCATTTGATGTAGCGATGGATATCTCAGTCTATTCACTTATTGAAATTGTACGTGAATTAAAACCTATTCTTTCAACAAGTTCTTCTGTCCTCACACTCACCTACTATGGTGGAGTAAAATACATTCCTAACTATAACCTTATGGGTGTGGCTAAAGCAGCTTTAGAGATGACTACAAAATACCTTGCTGAAGATCTTGGAAGAGATGGTATTAGAGTCAATGCCATCTCTGCAGGTCCTATCAAAACACTTGCAGCTGCAGGAATAGGTGACTTTGCTTTTATGCTTAAATGGAACAAAGCCCATGCACCACTCAAAGAGAATGTAACCATCAATCAGGTAGGAAACTCCGGTATGTACCTCCTTTCAGACTTAAGTTCCGGAGTGACTGGTGAAGTGCATTATGTAGATGCCGGGTATAACATCATGGGTATGCCGGCTGTTGAATTTGATGACAATGGTAAACCACATATTGCTTGGAACGGAGAATCTAAATAGTTGATGCAAGTACATTCCAAAGAGAACTCTCAGGAGTACTTAGCAAAAAAAGCTTTTTTCGATAAAGTACTGACTATCTACGGACGTAATGCTGTAATGGAAGCACTTGAAGATGAGGCTATCACTATACATAAGCTTCATCTCTCCAAGTCAAACAAAGATGCTTCTGTACTTGAACAGATGAAAAGCATTGCTAAACAAAGAGAGATAGAAATAGCCTATCATGATAAGCAATCCCTCTCACGTATCTCTAAAAATGCAAAACAGGATCAAGGGGTTGCTCTTGATATTGTTTTAGAGTATTTAGGGAATGCCGAAAACTTTATACTAAAAAATATTAGTTATCGTATTATTGCTTTAGATGGGGTGACAAACCCACAGAACTTGGGGATGATCATCCGCTCCTGTGCCGCTGGAAATATAGATGCACTCTTGCTTCCTACAAAGGGAGCTGCACAGATCTCACCACTGGTGATCAAAGCCAGTGTAGGCACACTCTTTAAAATGCCTATCATTAAAACTTCTAACCTCAAAAAAACACTTGAGTCTTTTAAAAAAGAGGGTGCAGACATATACATGCTTTCTTCTCATGCCTCTGAAAACTATAAAAAACAAAACTACAGCAGCAAAACTATCTTTGTACTTGGTAACGAGAGTGAAGGTGTAAGTAACGCAGTAGAAAGCCTTTGTAACAAAAGCATAGCCATACCTATGAAAAGAGGCGTTGAGTCTCTTAATGTGGCTGTAACGGCTTCTCTTTTAGCATTTCTTTAATGTCTGGAAGTGGAGACTTTAGTCCCACCTGCACTTTGTATCTTAACTTAATGCGGGACTGAAGTCTCCACTTTCTTTTTTTGTTATAATAGTTGAAATTTATATAAAGGAACTATGATGGCAAAACAAGATAAAGACTTATTTCAAAAGATCGGGATAGATATTGATAGCAACAAAATCAACATAGATATCAATCAAACAAAAGACTTTTTCAACACACTCATCAAAACATTTGAGAGTGCTGCTCAAAATATCCAAAAGGATATTTCAGAAGGTAAAGTAGATATGGCTGAAAATGTAGGTATCAAGATAGACAAAGAAAATATCAACATAGATCTGGAAAAAACCAAAAGTTTCATTGAAGACATTGGTAAAAAGATGGAAAACTTTATAAGTGAAATAGATAAAAGTGTGGATAATATAGGGAAGAAGTAGAGAGATCTACAGCTATTAGGTTATAATAATTAAAACAAACAAGGTTTCATCTTATGTTAAAATACCCAACAAAATATCCAACACTATTAGAACAATTTCGTTCTTTCTGTTTTCAAAACAGTGCTACTGACTTTGAGCAGGCGGTAGAATACTTTGCTGTGTTTGGTGGTATGGGCTGGAAGGTTGATTTCTCTAAGCCACTGGATGAGCTGATAGAAATGAAAGTATTAAAAAATTATAGGTATATTCATGGTGATATAGCGCATATAACAAAAAGTAAACCTATATATCATTCACTTCTTTCTGCCATAGCTTCTGGTGATAGACGAGAACATTCTGCATTTAAGAAGGCTGGGGTTAAAAGAGAAGAGGGAGAAGAAGCTATAGATTGGCTTATCAAAAGTGACCTTCTGTTTTTTGAC
>Ga0255433_1030_pt1 | contig 12954 bp, 10 predicted proteins | sample ANMaggSSYBR02H12_FD_182672 | JGI IMG/M metagenome (GOLD analysis project Ga0255433, IMG submission 182672) | Sediment cell enrichment communities from methane seep in Santa Monica Basin, California, United Staets - ANME aggregate JGI... | ecosystem: Environmental > Aquatic > Marine > Cold seeps >...
CGGCGCGATGGGCTCAACTGGCAATTCGACAGGATCACACTTACATTTCGAGATCATGCACGATGAATATGGCAAGGTAAACCCGCACAACTTTTTGCAGTAAAGCGAATGTTGGCTTCCTGCTCGCCTGTGGTCGTGCACACTTCGGTGTGCGCTTTTTTTATTAACCTGCTTAGCTGGTGATGACTAAACAACCTTCATCAGGATCGCACGTCCACTTTGAGCCGTCTCAGGTTGAGCGTATTCTCTCTTTGATCTACAATGGGTGTTATCTGATCTACGGAAGAGATGCGAACCTCACGATGGGAGCCTAAAAAGGGATTGCGAATTACGTTTATTGAATCCCGCGGATATTTTATACATGGGGACTCCAGCGGCGAACCTTGCAAGCCGGTCGGGCCTACCTCAGAGAAAATTGAAAAACATTAGATAGGGAGTTGCATATGAAAGTGCTCGACGAAGGGATCGGGAAGCTTATCCAGCCAGTCGATCTTGATGCTTTCCGAAAATCGAATCACAGCAAGCCGAAGCAATTAATTGATAAGCGGATGAGTGAAGCGGAGGCGGTTGAACGCTTCATTCATGACGGCGATTATGTCGGCACAGAGCTTTATGGCACGGTCCGCTGTCCCATGTCTCTGGTCAACGAGATCGTTCGCCAGGGCGTGAAAGACCTGCGTATGGCCGGGCAGGGTGTAACTGAGCTCGATACGCTTCTGGCTGCAAAACTGGTGAAGGCATTGGATATCACCTACATCGCTCTGGAGGTATATGGGGTCTCGAGTGTCTTGCGGCGTGAAGTAGAGAGCGGACGGGTCGAGACCTGTGTCGAGTGGAGCAACGGCGCAATTGCAGAGCGGTTTAAAGCGGCGGCGATGGGGGTGCCTTTTCTGCCGATACGTTCCATGTTGGGAACGGACACTTTTAAATACAGCGCTGCAAAAGCGGTGGAATGCCCTTTTACGGGTGAACCGATCTGCCTCCTTCCGGCGCTTATTCTGGATGTGGGCTTGATCCATGTCCACCGGGCAGATATGTATGGGAATGCCCAGATCGATGGCATCAGTGGTTTCGCAACAGAGATGGCGCGGGCTTCCAAGCGCTTGATTGTAAGCGCAGAAGAAATCATCTCAAATGACGAGATCCGTAAAAATCCCGGCAAAACGATCATCCCTTATTTCCTTGTTGATGCAGTTGTCGAAGCGCCCTTTGGTTCCCACCCGGGCGAGATGTGCTATGTGTATGAGCGCGATGAACCCCAGATTAAAGAATGGGTCGAGGCGTCGAAAACTGAGGATGGCGCCGATGAGTATCTAGCGAAGTACATTCACGGTGTCAAAGATCATCAGGAGTATTTGGAGTTGATTGGCAAGGACCGGCTGGAGCAACTTCAGGCGATGGTACCGGGGAGGTCATGATGGCAGAGAATGGATACAATCCAACGGAACTTTTAATTTGCACCGCTTCGCGGCTTGTGCCTGATAACACAACGGCGTTCATCGGGACGGGGATCCCCATGCTGGCCGCTTCGTTAGCGCAGAAGATGCATGCGCCCAATCTGGTTGCCGTCTTTGAATTCGGTGGTGTGGGCGCGATGTTAGATGATCTTCCCCTCGCAGTCGGTGAGCGCCGAACGTTTCATATGGCTGTGGCAGCAACGGGACTCGCCGACATGGTAGAAACTGCCCAAAGGGGGTTCATTGAGTACGGTTTTCTCGGTGGTGCACAAATTGACCCTTACGGAAATCTCAACAGCACCGTAATCGGCGACCATGACCATCCAAAAGTGAGACTGCCGGGCAGCGGTGGCGGCAATGATGTCGGCTCACACTGCTGGCGGACGATCGCCATTATGCCTCATGATCAGCGCAGGTTCGTCGCCAAGGTGGATTTCATCACGACACCGGGCTATCTCTCCGGACCCGGCGCGCGCGAAGCTGCGGGATTGCCCGTGGATACAGGGCCATATCGAGTGGTCACTACGCTGGCTGTCCTGGGTTATCACCCCGACAGCAAACGGATGATGCTGCTTGCAACCCAACCGGGGGTAACAATCGATGATGTTATCGAGAATACCGGGTTTGAACTTCTAATGGCGGATGAGATCGAAGAGTATCCGCCGCCGACGGATGAGGAGTTGAGAATCCTGCGCGAGGACGTTGACAAAGACAAGCTCTATATCTGAGGCAGGGAAAAGAGAATGGGTCTGTCCAAAGCTGCTTTTAAGACAGACCCCATAATAATTTAGCGTAGGGGCCGACCCGTGTGTCGGCCCGTTTGTTATTTATTTTCGTCTAACTCGATGGCTGTGCAGTCCTGCGCTTTATTCTTTCACAGCCTGTATCTTAAATATCGGCACGGTAACAAAGGAGTGCAGTTGGTTGATCTCCTGCAGAATGTTTTTAAGCACGGCTGGCCGTGTGTATTTATCGGCAAAAGCGGGGGAATGGATGCGGGCTTGTTTGATGGTAAAAACCCGGCGGCCCAATTCGCGGTAATAATCTTTCCGGGCTGCAATGTCCTGGCTTATGCCGACCGGGAAGGTGAAATCCTCAATCTCAGCGGCTGATTCGATTTTAAAACCAGCCTGGACGAATGAGTCGACAGCCATGAGGGCTTTGAGGCCAAAACCGGTCTGCCCATGGACACCCTCACGCGGTGGCAGGCCAATCGCCTCGATCAATTCGATCAAACCTTGGATGCGGGCGGAATGGCGTCCTGTGTGCTCTGCTGGAAGGTTTTCCAGGTAGCGTTCCAGCGGTAGGTCCCAGTCTTCGGGGTGGTCGTCGAGCTGCGTGAACTCGTGGCTGCAGATGATCAAGCGCCCGCTCGGGCGCAGGACAGAAAAGATCTGACTCAGCATGCCGTCGACGTCAATGCAATCACCCTCTTCGGTTGGGAATTGGAAAACCATGCGGGCGACGAATAGGTCAGCCGAGTTGGGCGCCAGCGCCTCGCTGATCATGCGGGCGTGTAGATTGGGGATGAAGCGGAAGCCGGGTTTCCCGGTCAGGTTGACGGGTTCGGGGACGTCGTCGGGCGATGTAGCGATCAAAGATTTAGGGTTATGTGGATAAATGTACTCGCTCAGGTCCCCTAACCCGCTGCTGAAATCGACGATGTCTTTGCCTGAGATTTGGTCGGGGGATACCAGATCCTCTACCAGGTAGTAGACCAGGTAGCGAACGATCTCCCAATTGCGCTGCAGTTCCCATGAGGTCACGGGATTAGTATACAACAGCCCGTGAGTGATAAGCGCAGGAGGTCAGCATTCGCTATCTGGAAGCAGGTCTAGAGGCTGTTGGAATCTCTCCCTGTATAGGCACCATTACCGTTGGACGATGGCGCTGTTCGCTTTCATGCGCTATTTTTTGAGGTGCAAGCTTCGTAATTAGGGGGATCCCTTGATCCAGGCCCTCTCACGAATCGAATAGTGCCTATGTTCTGTCGCCAGGAGGATAGCGGCGAATATTTTGCTTTGGTCCTTGAACCAATGGATGCGGTGATTAGATCGGTAATCGGTGGCTAAAAAGATCAACATATTTAGAAGTCATCGGATGGGTTGAGTTTAATGAAATGACCATTCTCTGTTTCAATGCCGTATTGGACGATCATATCAGGATCCCTTCACGCATTCTTCTTCAAGGACCAATAGCTCATTTGCATCTCAACATAGTTTGACTTAAGCTAACATGATCAGCGGATTTCCTGATAATGTTCAAAACCGATGTAATGTGCAACGAAGAAGCCATGTATTGAATTGAGATATTCATATATCGGTTTCACGCCACACGAATCCTTTATTCCGTTAGCGATCATTGTCGAAAGGAGAATGAACTTTTCCTCCGACTTACTCCTCAGAAAGCGCATCATTTTTTGACTCAAGTCCAGGGTTTGAAGAGCTCTTGGATTTACCACTAACTTATGAGGGGAATAAAGGGGAGCATGTCCAGCTTGTGATCTTGAAATTGAGTGATACGGATCCTGACGAGCTCAAACACAACCTTGAAGCCGCCAGGTGGCTTATCGCGATGAGCTTGTTTGGTCTGAGCATCCAGTGTAGGCGGAGACTGGTGTTTCAGATTTCAATTTTCCACCCCACGTGATTAAACGCATCAAAGCATGAGATAGGGAGCTATACTCGAAATGGCTATAAGATCTTGAGTGGAAATATGAACGATCAACCCTATATGATGGGTTTTTCACTCGAAATTCTTCGTGAGAGTATTATGATGTATTTCTCGAGGATGACATCATCCCATAGGGGAATCGCATGAAGTTTTCTTCGGATCGAAAACCAAGATCGCGAGTGCTTATCCTGCATCCTTTCCTGTTCGCAATGTATGTGGTGCTAGCGCCATTAGCCGAGAATATCGGTGAGGTTGGGTTTGAGGCGATTCGTGCCCTAGTCACTATTTTGATCCTAGTTGCAGTGTGCCTATTTATCTTACGTTACCTCCTACATGAATCGATGAAAGCAGCATTGCTGACGAGTGGAGGATTGTTGCTGTTCGGAACATACGGCCATATCTCAAGTTTATTCGAGCAGTTAATCATGTTACCCGACTGGTCGATCCTCCTGCTTGCGGTTTTTTGGATTATGCTGATGGTAGGTTGGGCTTATTGGGTCACGCGCCGTATGCAGAATCCTGCTTTATGGAACACATATCTGAACGTTGTAGGCGGAATCCTGGTCATCTTCCCGTTGTTTAGCATCGCAACATACACACGCAATACACCGGTATTGGAGGAGAATGCTGCTCGCTATCGTGAACACATGTTGTCCCAAGCAGGTGTCAAGGACCTCGATGCTGCACCATCACTTGACGAGCCGGCGCGAGACATCTACTACATTATTTTGGATGGGTACACACGCGAGGATGTTCTTAAGGAATTATATGATTACGATAATTCTGAATTCCTGTCATCGTTAGAGCATCGAGGATTTTTCATACCCGCAAATTCGCGTGCCAATTACCCCAGCACAGTATACTCACTTGCCTCCTCGCTTAACATGTCCCATATTTATGATTCTCCGGATGTCCTGCGTTCCGGGATAGACAGTGATCAGGAAGCAGTATTGCGGGATGCCCTTGGAATCTTAATTCATGACAATCGTGTGGCAGAATTCTTAAGAGAGCAAGGGTATGAGTTTGTCGCATTTGACAGTGGATTCACCTGGACTACGATCACTACTGCGGATACATTAGCGGGTCATCCTGATATTTCTAGGGTCAACCCGGAAGCTGCTTTCGAGTTGATGGTGATTAATTCGACTCTGGGGAAAGCCTTTCTTCGCCTTACGGGTGAGGAATTCGTTCCAATACAGTCGGTGTTCGACGATCACCGTGGAAGGATCCTTTTCGCCTTGGAGCATATCGCGGATTTCGCTCAGCATGCAGGACCTCAATTTGTGTTCGTGCACGTTGTATCTCCACATTCTCCTTACGTATTCGATGCACAGGGCGATCCGCGCTATGGAGTAGATCCCTTCACCCTGCTCGAACAACCCACAGTGGGTGAGTGGAGCCCTTCGCTATATACAGATCAGATTACATTCGTTAATTCTATGATCTTAAAGAGGATTGACGAGATTCTCGCCAATAGCGAACCGGTTCCGATCATTATCCTACAAGCCGATCATAGTAGTAACCTGGCCTGGCGAGATCAATATCCCCCTCCAGAGATTCGTGATAAATTGCTCTTCCCAATTTTTGCGGCTTTTTATCTACCGGATGGTGATGATGCAGTAAAACCCTACCCCGAGATCTCGCCGGTGAATGTTTTCCGCTTGATTCTCAATCGCTACTTTGGACTGGATCTCGCAATGCTCCCAGACGAGAGCTACATAATTGTGGAGCGGAACGGTCATCGGATTTTCGAACAGGCCTGTATATCAATCGGCGAATGCAGTGACCAAAGCGGAGCACCGTAAACTAATCACCCTCTGCAAGTCTGTCCTGCAATCATTCTGATCCTAATAAATGAAACTGAGTAAGTTCGTAATCGGAAACCAAAAGGCCGCTTTCACCAGAAAGCGACCCTTTCAGCGCCCCCGACAGGACTCGAACCTGTGGCCCCTTACTCCGCAAGCAAGTGCTCTAATCCACTGAGCTACGAGGGCATGAGTATTCAATTGTCAGGCAGCTTAGCGGGGAGGGTGGGATTCGAACCCACGGTAGAGGTTAAAGCCCCTACAAGCGCTTAGCAGGCGCCCCCGTTCAGCCACTCCGGCACCTCCCCTGATGAATAAATTATCAAGGCGGAGGGAGAGGGATTCGAACCCCCGGTGGGCGTAAACCCACAGCGGTTTTCAAGACCGCCGCCTTCGTCCACTCGGCCATCCCTCCGAGGTCTGTACGACCCCCTCCTGAACGAAAGCATTTTACCATGGCGTCTGGGGCGAGTCAAAGAAGCGGGTTGTTTAAGGCTAGAAACAAAGAAAAATGTGCAGAAAATTCGAATCCTCGGGAGTTATCAGGCTCTATCTGCGGTCGGAAACAGAGCTTCCGCAATCCACATTACTCCGGCGAAATATTTCCCCAGACCTGGTAAAGCCCGAGTCGGCCGCCTTCGCCATCGGAGTGGTAGGTATCAAGGACGGTAAAGCCTGTCTCTCCGGCGAGGGTCTCCAACTCGGGAGGCGTAAAGTGGTGGACATAGCGCAGGCCATAGCCGCCGCGGCGCCAGTCCAGAAGATAATCACCCTCCTCGACATCCTCATCGGTCAGGTCGATCGTCTCCCAGAGCAGGATGCGCGCCTGGTAACGCTTGCTGGCTAAGAAATTCCAGTTGGAAAGGATCCACTGACCGCTCTCGTTGAGAAGTCGATGCACCTGCAAGGCGAGGCGTTTCCTGAGTGCAGCGTCCGGTAGATGGTGCAGCACGGAGAAGGAAAGGACGCGATCGATGTGCTCCCTGAGCGGGATTGCTAGTTCCGTCTGAAGCACCTCTGGCCACGCGGGATCAGCGAGGTCCAAAACGTGGAAGGAAAAACGAGGATCCTGGACCTTTTCCCGGGCGATTTCCAACAGCAGGGGACTTGAATCAACCCCGATATAACGTCCCGCCGGATCGCGACTGAGCCACTCCAGCGCAAGCTCGCCGTTGCCGCAGCCGAGATCCAGGACCCAGGCTTCCGACGGAAGGTTCTCTAGCGCTTTGAGAACGCCGGGCTGTAAACGTTCTCGCGTCTGAGAGAAGTGATCGGCGAAGGTTTGGTAGAATTCACTATTGAGCTGAAGGAGTCTGGTGGTAACTTCATCTCTCATACCCTGGATTATACGCTGATGGACCCCCAAAAGGCGTGGCAGGATGCCCGCGATTACACATCCGAACAGGTCGAACTCGCCAGGTTAATCCTGGAGGAGATGCGCGCCGGCGCTTCGGTTAAGGATGCGGTTCGCCATCACCCCTTATCGGGCGGGGGCTACATCGGGAAACATGTGCTCATCCACACTTATAGAGACCTGACGGACTCCGGCACATGGCCGTTCGAGCAGGAGATGATCCAGCGTCTACGTATGAAGCCTATGCGGACGTTGTCTGGCGTCACTACCGTAACGGTACTTACGAAACCCTATCCGTGTCCAGGAAACTGCATCTTCTGCCCATCAGAAGAGCGCATGCCAAAATCCTACCTCTCGGATGAACCCGGCGCGATGCGCGCTCTCCATCATGCCTTCGAGCCCTACGAACAGACGATTGCTAGAATCGAGGCGCTGGAAGCGATTGGCCACCCAACGGAGAAAATTGAACTCCTGATCCTCGGTGCAACTTGGAGTGCGTATCCGTTTGACTATCAGAAGTGGTTCATTCAGCGCTGCCTGGATGCCATGAATGGCTCGGACTCCCTGGATCTGTATGAGGCACAGCAAGCCAATGAAGGAGCAGTCCATAAGAATGTCGGTCTGGTAATTGAAACCCGTCCAGACCTTATCAACCATCGCGAGATCGCTCGCCTGCGCGAGCTCGGCGTGACCAAGGTGCAGATGGGGGTCCAAAGCCTCGATGATGAGATATTGGCGCTGAACGAACGCGGGCATACGGTTGCACAATCCCGAGAGGCCATGGGGCTATTACGCGCCGCGGGCTTCAAGATCGTGCTGCACTGGATGCCCAATTTGCTGGGGGCGACGCTTGAATCGGATCGCCATGATTTCACCCACTTATGGGAAGACCAGAATTTGCGACCTGATGAAATCAAGATCTATCCCTGCCAGTTATTAGAGAATACTGAGCTCTATGAATTCTGGAAGCGGGGAGAATACAAGCCTTATACGACCGAGGAATTGATTGAACTCATTGCCGATCTGAAACCCGGCATCCCCCGCTACTGCCGTGTCAATCGCATCATTCGCGACATCCCCTCAACGCATATTGTCGCCGGGAACAAGCGAACTAGTTTGCGACAGGACGTCCAGCTGGAGTTGAAGCGACGCGAATCTCACTGTTCGTGCATCCGCTGCCGCGAGGTGCGAGGCAAGGAGATCGATCCTGCAAGCCTTGAGTTTTCAAAATTGACCTACCGGGCGAGCGGCGCGCAGGAGCATTTTCTCTCGTTTTCAACACCAGAGGATGAGCTAGCCGGCTATTTACGCCTCTCCCTTCCTGAACCAGGATCGCCGGACACAGAACTGGACGATCTAGTGGGTGCGGCGATCGTTCGCGAAGTGCACGTATACGGGCAATCTCTGGAACTGGGCACAAAGATGGATGGTGCAGCCCAGCACGCTGGCGTGGGTTCGGATCTCATGAAGGAAGCAGAAGCGATTGCCGTTCAGGCTGGCTATCAACGGGTCGCGGTGATAGCTGCCCTAGGAACCCGGGGCTACTACCGCAAGCTGGGATATTCCCTTGCCGAGACGTATATGCTGAAGGATGTATAAATACTCAGCTATGTGATGAAGATCGCTGTGGTTGGGCGAGATTCTTCATAGCGGCGTTCATTCTGAGCCCTGTCCTGAGCCTATTGAAGGAAGCAACGAAAGTCTCGTAATGACAGGTTCCAGGCCAATGTCATTCTCTGAGGCACGCAGTGCCGAAGAATCTCGTTCAAGGCAAGTAGAACCCTTCTGTTCAAAGAACGAGATGCTTCGCTCCGCTCAGCATGACAGATTCCTGCTTTTTGTTATTTCTTCGCCGCTGCGCCGGCAATCAACGATGCACAGGTCGGATAGGTGAGGGGGGTATAATCCTCAGAACGAATAAACCAGACTGAAAGCGAAAATCTTATGGGATTTCATGGCGGAAGATGGGGTGCGTTCATCAGGTACGACGATCAAGAACAGCCCCAATTATCCTGGCGTCTGCTGCGCAGGGTGGCTGAATATGCGCGTCCCTACTGGTTAAAATTGGGCGTCGTGCTGATCACGATGGTCGGCATCTCCTTGATCAGCCTGATTCCACCGTTGCTCATACGAGATTTTATCGATCATGCAATACCAGCCCGGGATACAACGCGGTTGAATTGGCTCGCGCTGGGTATGGTTGCTGTCCCCCTGATCAACGGCTTGTTAGGAGTCGCCCAACGCTATATGAGTTCCTTCGTTGGGGAAGGGATCATCTTTGACCTGCGCAGCGCACTCTACGCTCACCTGCAGCGCATGGGTTTGCGCTTCTACACAAACACACAAGTCGGCGAGATGATGTCCCGACTGAACAACGACGTCATTGGTGCGCAGCGGGCGGTGACGGGAACGCTGGTTACACTGTTGAGCAACACCTTCGCAATCGTGACAACACTCATCATCATGTTCTCAATGGAGTGGCGCTTGACTCTTTTAGGGGTCGCGATCTTGCCATTATTCGTCATCCCCGCGCGCCGGGTGGGAACCGTCCTGCGCGGCATCGCCCGCCGCTCGATGGAAATCAATGCCAGAATGAACGCGATGATGAACGAGACTCTTAACATCAGCGGCGCGATTCTGGTGAAGATCTTTGGCCGCTACCATTCGGAAGTCGATAGATTTCGAGGACATGCGCAAGAGGTCCGGGATATAGGCGTTCGCCAAGCGGTAATCGGCCGCTGGTTCTACCTATCCCTGGGTCTGGCAAGCGCGATTGGCAGCGCGCTTGTATTCTTGGTTGGTGGACACCTTGTGCTCCAAGGGGCGTTCACAATTGGGACAATTGTCGCTTTCTCAACTTATCTGGGACGCCTTTATGGCCCCTTGACGGCGATGACAAACGCGCGCGTTGACTTTGCCACATCAATGGTGAGCTTTGAGCGCGTATTTGAAGTCCTCGATCTCCCGATAGAGATCCGCGAATCTCCTGATGCGATCGATCTCGTTGATCCGCAGGGAAACGTCAGTTTTGATGAAGTCAGCTTCAGTTATGAGCACCATGACGGCGCACCCGTTGGACTGGAAGAACAATTCCGTTTCGCCAGACGCAGCCATACGACGTATGTCCCCCCGAAGGTTAAAAGTGAAAACAGTGACGAAAAGGACAAGCAGGAACCGCGGGAAACGCGCTGGGCAGTGCAGGAGGTGAGTTTCGAAATCCAACCGGGGTCGATGGCAGCACTTGTAGGCCCGAGCGGCGCCGGTAAAACCACGATTACGTACCTCCTGCCGCGATTGTTTGATCCCACGAGCGGTCAGATAATGCTCGATGGTTATGATTTACACGATCTTACATTGGATACGATTGCTAAACACATCGGCATGGTGACACAGGAGACCTATCTCTTTCACACAACAATTCGAGAGAACCTGCGCTACGCGAAGACCGACGCTACACAGGATGAGTTGGATTTAGCCTGCCGGGCAGCGAATATTCACGATTTCATCCGTTCCTTGCCGGAGGGGTATGACACAGTTGTTGGCGAGCGCGGGTACCGTCTTTCAGGAGGGGAGAAGCAGCGGGTAGCGATCGCGCGTGTTTTGCTCAAGGACCCAAAAATCTTGATCCTCGATGAGGCGACGAGCCACTTAGATTCTCTGTCTGAGGCGCTTATCAAGGAAGCAATGCAAGAGGTGCGGAGAGGGAGGACATCCCTTGTCATCGCACACCGTTTAAGTACGGTGATCAATGCTGATTTGATCCTGGTCATGGATAAGGGTAGATTAGTGGAGAGTGGTGGGCACGAAGATTTACTTGAGCACGATGGGATATACGCAGATCTCTACCAGACGCAGTTCTTCCCTGAAGGCAGCCCAGGTTAGACGAATAGATCGAAAACATTGATGCTTCGATGAGCGAGCTATTCTTGCGCTGACTGTTTGTGGGCTGGACCCATCCACTCTTCGTACAAGTGAAACCTAGAAATGCCTGAGCAAGAATGCCAGAGTTAGTTTCCAGAAAAATGAAACTTTGCCAGCGTTATTGCGTATAGTAGGGTAGAGCACTGATCTAAGACAGGTAGGCATGGCGGAATATCAACGAAGCAATGAAGAAGGCCTATGGATTGAGCGAGCTACTCAGGGCGATGATGATGCTTTTGCCCAGATTGTCGAAAGTTACCAGGTCCCAGTTTACAACCTGTGCTACCGCATGCTGGGAAATAGAGAAGAGGCAGAGGATGCGGCCCAGGAATCATTCCTGCGAGCCTACCGAAACCTCAATCGCTATGACCCTAAAAGGAAGTTTGTTACATGGCTGCTGTCGATCGCATCGCACTATTGCATCGATTGCTTGAGGCGCAGGAGGTTGAAGTTGGTTTCACTGGATGACCTTCTCCCCAGGAGAGAAAAAGGGGCAACAACGCCCGCTGCCGAGGCAAACTATCTGCAGCAAGAACAAGCAGAGGAGATCCGAAGCATGCTTGAAGGAATTGGGGAAAAGGATCGAGCTGCTGTGATCCTGCGTTACTGGTACGACTTTTCCTACGAGGAGATTGCGGAGAGCTTGTCGCTTTCGATATCGGCAGTGAAGAGTCGCTTACACCGAACACGTCGCGAAATGGCCGATCGGTGGCTTGTTCAGAACAAGGCGTTCGTCAATGGAGGCAGGCAAGATGAAGCATCCACAATTTGAAGCGCTGTTGTTTGACATAGATCATCTGGGGCATGAGGAACGGATTGCCCTTGAAGCCCACTTACGGGAATGTGAGCATTGCAATATGCTAGCAACATCATGGGGAGACCTGGAAGGGAAAATGCTTTCAGCGCCGCAGATGGAACCAGCGACGGGTTTTACGGAGCGTTTCCGTGAGCGGCTCGTCGTTTACAAGCGGCGAAAGCAAGAGCGGCTCACATTAGTTGTGATCCTGGCGATCTTGATCAGCCTGATCATCGTAACGGGTTTCTTCGGAGCTGAAATGTTAAACTTCGTTCCTTCCGCTATCAGTTTCTTGTTGAAGTCTATCAATAGCCTGGTGCTGCTCGGTGGGCTGCTCACGATACTGGGGGATTTCGCTCTCGTCCTGCTAGAAGGAATCACACAAAGCCTGCCGGCGAGTCTGTTGCTCGCTATCGTCGCCGCGACCAGTAGTCTCGCGGTAATCTGGATGTTTTCAATATACCGGTTCGGTTTCAATACTTTTCGAAGGGAGTAAGTGATATGAAACGCTTTATGTTTACAAGCCTTGTGGTCATCTTCATCGCTTTAGCTATCCCCGTTACCGCTTTTGCGGGTGGTTTCGAGGATGGACGGGTGGTGTTCGGGACCAATTTCGTCCTTGAGAGTGAGGAAGTTCTTGATGGCGATCTAGCAGTCATCGGGGGGTCGGCCACGCTCGAAGAAGGATCGGTCATTACAGGGTCCGTCTTTCTCGTCGGGGGCGATATCTTCGCTGCAGGTGAGATCGAAGGCGATCTGGTGATCGTGGGAGGAAATGCCAACTTAGGCTCGGATGCTGTCGTCGGGGGTGATCTCGTCACTTTCGGCGCCAGTGTGAATCGCGGTACCGCTCAGATAGAGGGAGATTTTATCGACGGCGAAGCGATAAATATTCCAATGAATTTCGGTTTCACCGACTGGGAAAGCAACCAATTCATGAGATTCCCA
>Ga0255433_1031_pt1 | contig 12934 bp, 11 predicted proteins | sample ANMaggSSYBR02H12_FD_182672 | JGI IMG/M metagenome (GOLD analysis project Ga0255433, IMG submission 182672) | Sediment cell enrichment communities from methane seep in Santa Monica Basin, California, United Staets - ANME aggregate JGI... | ecosystem: Environmental > Aquatic > Marine > Cold seeps >...
TATTTCTCTTTGGGAATACTTTCAAAGGTATGTAGCAAAGATCTGGATGCAAATGAAGCATTTAGATAGACATGGGCTACCAAGATACCAGCCAAACCATAAAGGTAAGAACCAAATGAATAATCAAAGAAATAGAGACTTAGTTGATTGATCCATCCGTTTCGTCCAAAGATACCTATGAGTCCAAAAACAACGATAAGTGTCGGCAAGACCAACGAGGATGAAAAGAGTGCCACTAAGATTGAACGACCTTTAAAATTTTGTTGGTGTGCTAAACTCCATGCTAAAGTAATGCCCACAATAATAGATAACAGTGTAGATAAAAAAGCTTGATAAAGTGTGAATTTTAGAAGAGCATAAACTCTGGGGTCAAACTGGGCCACCGCAGTGCTCTCCTGTGATATAAAGAGTATAAAAAAGAGTAAAAATGCAAAACTTAGCAATAGTATGGAGACAAGAGCACCAGGTATAAGTGAATTCTTAAATCTATACAAATCTTTTAACATCTCTATCTTTCCAGTGCCTTAAGCCACTCGTTGATATATATTTTCCTCTTTTCTTCTACTATTTTTCCATCAAACAACAACATCTTGGATGGCACAGTGAGTGTCTCATATGCTTTTGGTAAACCCTGTTTTGTTTTTATCACCGGATATGCCCAGTTTGTTCTAGGAATAATATCTGCAAAAGTTTCACTATGCATAAAAGCTAAAAACTTCTTGCCTAAGTCTTTGTTCTTTGAAGACTTTAACATTGCGGCTACTTCTATTTGTCCATAATGACCCTCTGTAAAATTTGCTGCCATAAAGTTGGTTTTATTCTCTTCGATGATGTGATATGCAGGTGAAGTCGTATAAGACAGTACCATATCTGCTTCACCTCTTAAAAACAACCCATAAGACTCTGACCAGCCCTTGGTTATGGTTAAAATATGAGGAGCAAGTCTTTTCCAATACTCCCCTGCCTTCTCTTTGTAGATCTTTTTGATCCACAGAAGCAGACCAAGTCCAGGGGTTGATGAACGGGGGTCTTGGATGACGATCTTAAAATCTTCCGGCATAGCAGCCAATTGTTCAAATGACAAAGGTGGGTTTTTCACTTTGTTGGCATCATAGACAAAGGCAAAATAGCTATAGTCATAGGGTACAAAGTTCTCATCCAAATATTCTATTGGTAAGTCTAGTTTTGAAGTGTTCAAGTCATGATTTGCAAAAAGTCCTGTTTTATTTGCTGTTTGGGCTATGCTTGTATCTAGCCCTAGTAAGATGTCTGCTTTGGTGTTTTTACCCTCAAGTTGTATCTTTCTTAAAGCACCTATGGAACTCGACATTCCCACAAACTTTACATTACAATCATGTAACTTTTCAAAAGCCTTTTTTATCTGAGGTGCCGCGCCCCATGATGCAGTGAATGAATCATAGGTATAAATGGTAAGTGTAGGTTTAGTATCACTTGCAAATGAAGTGATACTAAGAAAGATAGATAGTAATAATAATTGTATTGTTTTAATCATGCAGGATTATATCATAGATTAGAAGTCGTATGATACTGTCAAGCCGATTGTTCTAGGTGCACCTTGTTGTGTATAGAGTTCAGGTTCAATCCAACCACTGGCATCTGTCACAGTAGGTGTTGGATTATTATCAAAATAAAATCCTCTTGTTTGATAATCTTCATTTGTAATATTTTTAGCCCATAATACAGCACTCCAATTACCATTTGTATATTCTAAACTTGTATTGAGTAAAGTATATGCTTCAGATTTTTGCTCATGTGTATTTGAGAAATAATAACTACCCTTTCCCTCAATATTTGTTTTAAATGTAAATGCCTCTGTAAATCGATAATCTAGTCCTATATTATACTGATACTTTGGTGATTGTGCAGGTGCACGTCCTTCTTGTGCCGGATTTAGATTAAATTCATCAAACTCTGCATGTAGTAGTCCTATACTAGAATAGATATGTAAATTATCATTTGGATAATAATCAAGTTGAGACTCTAGCCCATAATAACTGCCTTCTTCTGCATTACTCAAATAATTTCTAAAATCTACAGCATTACCTTCATAGAGTTTAACTTGCTGGTCTTTACGCTTTCCATAGAATACATTTAAACGACTTCTTAACGTATCATTGAAGTAGCTAGAGTTTACCCCTGCTTCAAGATTCCATAATGTTTCAGTTTCATACTCTTTTGTAGGCACATCTTCAGCATTTACACCACCTGGTTTATAGCCTTTTGACAAAGAGATATAATAAAGTTGTTTATTATTATACTGATAATTCAACCCTAATTTTCCACCTGTTAACAGTTCATCTTTTTTTAATGTTTCTCCTGCGGAATTACTATAATCAGCTTTCCAATTCTCTACACGTAAAGCAGTAATGAATGTTAGTTGATTTGTTATTGCTGTATCTAACTGTCCGTATATTGCTCTGTTTTCAGTGTCTTGCGTATAGGAAGAAAGATTGTCTGCCCCAAATTTAATACGATTTCTATGCATCGTCTCATCATACTTTTTAGCATACACGCCTACAGTCCAATCAGTTGTATCATTAAAAATACGGCCTTCTTTATCAGACACTAATCTCACATCCAAATCTATCTGTTCTTTATCTCTACTGTATTCATCAAAGTAATCATAGCCATTATCCCAACCCAGACTAGGAATAAAATATTCACCTACATATGTCCAGTCCTCATCATAACTATAAATAGAATCTGATTTTGAATAACTAATTTTACTAACCAAATGCATTGCATCACTTACTTGATATGTGGATGTTAGTGCAAAAGCATCTGTTTTTTGAGTATCTTGACCTGGCTTATCTGCATGTGAATCTCTAGAGTTGTCAAGAGTAAAAGCATCATAGCCATTATCTATGTCTATATGCATATAATTAAAATCAATGGTATGATTATCTGAAACGAACCAACGAAGTTGTGCTTTAGCAGTAAGTTCATCGATATTATTTGTATCTTCACGACCCAAATAGCTATTTGTCATGAAACCATCACTACTGTTCTTATAGATAGAAAATCTACCAAGAAGTGCATCTTCAATCAGTGTACCACCCACAGCTGCACCAAATGCTTTAGTATTATAATCACCTATAGTAGCTTCGAGATGACCTTCAGTTTCTTTAGTTGGTTCATTACTCTGTACAGTAACAACCCCTGCCATACCATTAGCACCAAAAGTGGTTCCCTGTGGTCCTCTAAGCACCTCAATCTGCTTTACATCAAACATACTAATACCTAAGGCACTGTTTGAAAAGTCAATACCATCTACAATGAGTCCAACAGACGGATTTACCGGAGCTTCAAACTGACTTCTCTCACCTATACCTCTAATTTGGATATATTTTGCTTTAGATGCACCTGCTGAAAAGTTTACATTTGCTGTGCTTGCCAAAGTTTCAATAAAAGATTGAGATGCCTTATCGTAGATCTCTTCTTCCCCTATAACAGTCACAGAGTTACTCGTTTGTGAAAGTTTCTTTTCTCTAAAGTCTGAACTTACAACGATAGGATCAAGCGTAATACCGGTTTCATTTTCTGCAAACGCAGATGTATTTAATATCGCATAGGCTGCAATCATTGATACGGTTAAAGTTTTGGATGTCATTTTATTTCCCTTAAAATAATTATTTAAGGAAAGAGGGTTGTATATAAAAAGGATAAAAGGTTTATCTTATATCTTATGTACGATTCTCTTCCTTACGCTGGAGTTATCCAGGTCAAGTTCAACGGGTTAAGCATCTTGCTATCTCAGCTATACATCACAAATGATGTCAAGCGCCCCGAGAGTATTGAGTCCCCACGAATATACACAAATAATATAAAATTGACCTTATAACAATACTCTACACTTTTAAGTTTTAGAGAATAGGCTCTTTTCTCTCGTTTTCTTCCTTCGTATACTTAAATCTAAGTGATGAAGATACCTGTAAGCTTTTATACAAAAATGCTTTGGAAAATTCAACACTTTTAGCCAAGCTATGCCCTAATGCCAGATATGTAGCAATAGCTGAGGAGAGTATACAGCCTGTACCATGGGTATGTGTTGTACTTAGCCTTGGTGTGGTGTAGGATTTGATATCCAAAAGTTTTTCTGCAAGATAGTCTGTTGCCGTTTCTTTGTTTGCACTATGTCCACCCTTTATCAATACAGCTTTTGCACCCAAATCAAACAAAGCATTTGCCATAGCATTTACTTCATCTTCACATCCCGTGTAGCTTGTATCTAAAAGGGTGTTTACCTCTGGTATGTTAGGGGTGATCAGGTCCACACGAGGAAAAAGCCCTTTAACCATAGTCTCTATAGCACAAGGCTCCAAGAGAGGCTTCCCACTTGAACTCACCAGTACTGTATCGAGTACAATATTTTTCAGTTTATACTTATCTATAGCATCTACAAGCACGGAGATTATCTCAACATTTGCCAACATGCCTATCTTTACTGCATCCACATGAATATCATCCAGTATGCTCTCTAGTTGTATTTTAAACATCTCTTTAGAAGTAGCTTGTACCGTTTTCACACCTGTAGAGTTTTGTGCAGTAAGTGCCGTAATACTTGTAAAAGCATACCCTCCCAACGCATGAATAGTTTTGCTATCTACTTGTATGCCTGCCCCAGCATAAGAGTCTGAGCCTGCTATACTAAGTACCGTTGGTGTGTAATTAACTGGCATATTTCTCAAAAGCGTCTATAAGTGCCATAGTTCTTGTCTTAGAGACTTCCCTGTCTTCCAATATATCTGAAATCATGGCAATACCATTGGCGGATTTTGTTAAGGCTACCTCTTTTATATTGTTAATATTGATACCACCAATAGCAACAATAGGATAATTAACATTTATAGCCCATTTTTTTAAATCTTCTATGCCTACAGGGTTGTAAACCATCTTTTTAGATGTTGTTTCAAAAATGGGTCCAATAGCCAAATAAGAGGGTTCAAATGCCATAGCAATTTGTATTTCATTTGTAGTATGCGTACTAATCCCAAGTCTAATGCCTGCATTATATATAGCTTGTACATCTGCTTCTTGAATATCTTCTTGTCCAAGATGAATACCGTAGACTTTGTGTTTAATGCCTAGTTCCCAAAAATCATTGAGAAAAAATCTAGCATCAAACTTTTGTGAAATGCGTATAGCTTCTATTACTTCATTTTCTAAGATATCTTCACTCATATCTTTTACACGCAATTGTGCTGTCGTAATGCCTACTTCATAGAGTGGTTCTAACTTATATGCACGGTCTACTACTGGGTATATGCCTAAAGGTATATTATTACAGTTTTTAAATTTCATTTTTTCTTCTTTTTTTAAATTTCCCATTATTTTACTTGTGGCGTTGTTTCTCTCTTCATTTTTTTAGATGAGAAGCGTTAAGTAAACGACAACTGCTTGTCGTTTATAGTTTCGGAACCGAAATGGTCGGAGCAAAGCGTAGCCATGTAGGCAGAAGCAAAAAATCGTCATCTCTCTCGAATCGCTTCGCTTACAAGGTCGTTCATAACGACATACACACTCTGTGTGATTTTTACAGATTAATCAAACTGATGCCAAAAAGGCGTACCAATTGTAGGCGTAGACGGCGAAGCAAATTGACGCTCTTGCATCGTACCTGATTCATATCCAAAACGTCCTGCTTCTACAGCATACTTAAATGCTTTTGCCATCTTGACTGGGTCTTGAGCTAAAGCAATAGCTGAATTTAATAACACCCCATCATAACCAAGCTCCATCGCTTGTGTTGCGTGTGAAGGTTTTCCTATGCCTGCATCAATGATGAGTTTCAGCTCTGGAAATTGTTTTCTGATGGCTTTTAAATTATCTGGATTCATTAGACCTTTTCCTGAACCTATCATAGATCCCCATGGCATGATGATCTTACAACCCACATCAGCTAAACGTTTAGACACTACCAAATCATCTGTAGTATAAGGAAATACTTCAAATCCTTCTTTTATGAGAACCTCAGCAGCTTTTACCGTTTCAAAGGGGTCTGGCTGTAAATTATATTGGTCACCTATGACTTCCAGCTTTATCCAGTTTGTGCCAAAAACTTCTCTTGCCATCTGTGCTGTGGTAATGGCCTCTTTTGCAGAGTGACATCCAGCTGTATTTGGCAACACTTCAATACCTAAAGATTTGATAATATTCCAAAAGTTATCACCGGTTCCTTCTCCTGCTGCTTGACGACGCAAGGCTACTGTAACTATCTGGGCACCAGATATCTTGATAGCATCTTCCATATTTGCCGGAGACGGGTAAAGTGCAGAGCCTATAAGTAGTCTACTACTTAACGTTTTTCCACCTATTTCCCAGGTATCTTTTTGTTGTTTTGTCTCTATATGTTTTGTCATTTTATCCACCTTGTACGGGGGCGAGTATCTCTATGCTGTCATTATCATAAATGATAGTTGTTTCATATGTTGAGATAGCAACAAAAGTACCATTAAGTGCCAAAGCAAACCCTTTTTGTGTATACTCGAGTTCTTTTATCATCTCATTAATATTCATCTCATTACTTATGGCTGTTCTTATACCATTTACTATAATTTCTATCATTTAAATATCCCCTCATTTAATGCTTGCTCTACTACTGCCGGTGCTAGTAAGTATCCATGTCTATAAAGTCCATTAATACGCGTCAACTTATCTGCATTTTCAATACGTGGTAAGTTATCCTTAAATGCCGGACGGCAATTTGTCTCAGTGTTGACTATGCGTGCCTCTCCAAAGCCTGAATGCACAGAAAAGACTGCCGACAACAGTTCAAGACTGGAACGTACTGACATCGGACTACTGTCTTCACTCTCTATCTCCGTTGCCCCCACCACATAACGCTTGGATCCCGGTGTTTGAGATATCTTACACTCATTACAATACTCAATATCCATACCTTCACAACCATTTTCACGAGGTACAATGTATATTTTATAGCGAGGATGAAGCAGTCTGGTTGGACGTGTGATGTTTATCTCTGATGATTCAAGCCAAAACACTTCACCTCTTACCCCACGCAGATCATTAAAATGCTCTTTAGCTCCTAAGCCTCTGGAGTCAAAAACCCAATCAAACTCCTCTACTTTATCTTCATAAAAAACTTTAGCAGGCTCTATTTTTTCTACTTTGGTATGTTCCATCCATGCAACATCGGGATTCATACTTAAGATATTGGTAGAGAATGCCATGAACCTTTGTGCATCTACCTGCCCTTCATCTTTAAGGTAAAAGGCTTTACTGTGATGTCCAAGTTCAGGCTCTAACTGGGCTAGTTCTTGACTACCAAGCATCTCTATATCTTCAGCTTCTGCTACTTTATGACGAAGTGAAGTAATGAAGTGTTCAAGCTCTGGTATATCTTGTGGATGTGCTGTGATGATCGTTCCTTTTTGTTGTAAACCATTATACACACCTGCCTCTTTCAAGATATCCGGCCAAAGTTCTATAGAGCGTTTGCCATACTCAAAGATAGCAGATTCAGCTGTCTCCAATTCTGCAAATGGAGCCAACATACCTGCAGCTGTAAATCCAGCCGCATCGGTTCCCTCTTTGCTGCTTTTATCAAAAAGTGTAAGTGTATGCCCATCTTTTAGTAAGTTGAGTGCTAATACTCTGCCTACCAGACCGGCTCCTACGATTGCAATATTCATCACTTATCCTTGTACTTTATCAGCCTCAACATACACTTCAGACCCATGCTGTTTAAATACTTCAGACATTTCATCCATCCCTTTTTGTTTGGCAGTTTCAATATCTGTACCAAGTTCATCTGCATACTCTCGAACTTCAGCAGAGATTTTCATAGAACAGAATTTAGGTCCACACATAGAACAGAAGTGAGCTACTTTAGCTGCTTCCATCGGCATAGTCTCATCGTGGTATTCTCTGGCTCTATCCGGATCAAGACCGATGTTGAACTGGTCAACCCATCTAAACTCAAAACGTGCCAAAGACATAGCATCATCTCTGGCTCTGGCTCCCGGGTGACCTTTTGCAATGTCCCCTGCGTGCGCTGCTATTTTATAAGTGATGAGTCCCTCTTTTACATCATCTCTATTTGGAAGACCAAGGTGCTCTTTGGGTGTCACATAACAAAGCATTGCACAACCATACCAGGCTATCATCGCTGCACCTATTCCTGATGTGAAGTGATCATACCCCGGAGCAATATCAGTTGTTAAGGGCCCAAGTGTATAAAATGGTGCTTCATGACACCACTCCAATTGTTTCTCCATATTCTCTTTTATCATATGCATTGGTACATGACCAGGACCTTCGATAAGAGTTTGAACATCGTGCTTCCAAGCAATTTTAGTAAGGTTTCCTAATTCTTTAAGCTCTGCAAACTGTGCTTCATCATTTGCATCAGCTCCTGAACCAGGACGCAGACCATCACCTAAAGAGAAAGTCACATCATACGTTTTCATAATTTCACAGATCTCTTCAAAGTGTGTGTTCAAGAAGTTCTCTTTGTGATGGTGAATCATCCATTTAGCCATAATAGCACCACCACGAGATACGATACCAGTTACACGTTTAGCAGTCATCGGTACATGGTGTAAAAGTAGCCCCGCATGGATCGTAAAATAATCAACCCCCTGCTCTGCCTGCTCGATGAGAGTATCTCTAAACACTTCCCAGGTTAAGTCTTCAGCGATACCGTTTACTTTTTCAAGTGCCTGATAGATAGGTACAGTCCCAATAGGTACCGGAGAGTTACGTAAAATCCAGTCACGCGTTGTGTGGATGTTTTTACCAGTAGAGAGATCCATAACAGTATCTCCACCCCATCTGATAGACCAGACCATCTTCTCAACTTCTTCAGCAATAGACGATGCTGTAGCTGAGTTACCGATGTTTGCATTGACTTTAACCAGGAAGTTACGTCCAATGATCATAGGCTCAACTTCAGGGTGATTAATGTTACAAGGGATAACTGCTCTACCTTCAGCAACTTCTTTTCTTACAAATTCAGGTGTGATCATCTCAGGTAAGTTCGCACCGAAGTTTTCACCTTTAAGTCTTGCCTCTCTCTCTTCATCTTGAAGGTACTCTTCAGTCATTGCCAAGTTTTGATTTTCACGAATCGCAATGAATTCCATCTCTGGTGTGATGATCCCTTGTCTTGCGTACCAAAGTTGAGAAACATTTTTTCCTGCTTTTGCACGGAGTGGTGTTCTTACCAACCCTTTAGCTCCAGCAGTTACAAAGTCGAGTTGCTCATCAGTCGTATATCCATTGTCTACAGGCTCCATGATACGCCCTTTATACTCCTCTACATCATTACGCGAAGCTATCCACTCTTTACGAATAGCAGGGATACCTTCACCTACATCAATGTCTACTGAGGGATCAGTATACGGGCCTGAGGTGTCATATACTCCTAGTTTAGTATCATTAGAGAGTGAGATCTCTCTTACGGGTACACGAATATTTTTATGTATCTCACCTTGAAGATAGATCTTCTGCGAAGCAGGAAGCGGATCTCTGGTAAGAAGTTCATTAGAAGTTGTCAAAGTGTCTTTGAATGGTTTTGTCATCGTTTCTCTTTATATAAAATTTTTATTTATATAAGGAAAGAAGTGTAATAAGTAGAAATAAATAAAAAAAGCCCAAAAAGCTTTAAAATAATTTATTTAAATAAGTTAATCACGTTCTCTTCCTTACGCTGGTGTTATCCAGTTCAAGTTCGACGGGTCAAGCACAATGGCTATCTCAGCAACATCTTTACAATGAAGCACCCCGAGAGGTTTGATAATGTCAATATAGTCTAACTAAGATGAAAATAGTCTTAATTATAAAAAAGTAGGGTAGATTTTTCTACCAAAATCTAAAAGGTGGATAAATCCACCCTACGCATCTTCGTCTGTCTTCATATCGATGAGTTCTGCAAGAAGTTCTTCTATCTCATCTTCTTCAAGCTCATCACGTCCAAGCTCTTCAACGATAGCAAAACACTCTGTACGCATCTCTCTCATCTCTTCTAAATCATCCTTTTGCTCTTTTGAAGCTGTTTTTGCTTTGTCTATAGCTGCAAAAAGTTCGTCTATAGCGACTTCTAAGTCTGGGATGATCTCTAGTTCTAAAAGGTTTTTGAGTTTATCTGCTGATGTCATGGGATTTCCTAATAATTAATATTTTGTAATTGTATCTAAAAATACATAGGTCTGTATATTTCATGCAACAAAGTGCCATGCGTCATATTATCTTTTACGTACAAACAAAGAAAAAACAACCACTGCCATACTCTGAAAAAAGATGATGCTATAACCTGTGGGTAAGTCAAAATAGTATGAGACAACTAAAGCAATTACAGATAAAATCAATCCACTGGTCCAGGCTAGATACAAAGGTGTAAAACGTTTTTGTGACAGTGCCATAAAAGAGGGAGCAACAAGTAAGACAAAAACTACCAGTACACCAGCAAGTTGAACAGATGAAGTTACAGTAAGTGCTAGCATACTAAAAAAAGTAAGTTCTCGTGTCAACCCTGTTGTTTTAGGATAAAAAACAAACATAACAAGTGCGATACATGCATAGAGTAAAGCTGATTGATATACTTCAGTTTCTGACGTAAAAAGTATGTCTGTAGCACTGAGTTTTTGAAAAAGTTCAGCCCCTTGAGGACTGCTTGCCAAGAGTATCATGATACTTGAAGCACCAAGGGCATAGAGCATCCCTATAAACGCTTCTATATGTTCGACTCTTCGTGTTGCATAAGTGATGAGCACAGCACCCAACAAGGCAAACCCCAATGTCATAAGAGTCTGATAATCTCCCTCCATAAACCCGACACTAATAGCCATACCTATGGCGGCTATTTGCCCAATGGCCAAGTCAGTAAATATCACACCTCGTTTGATGATCTCCAAACCAAAAATGACATGGATAAACACCAGAAGTACCACAAGTACAAAGGCCGGCCAAAGCAGCTCTATTAGTTGCATACCCTGCCTACCAACGTATCATAAAAACGTTCAAGTGTCTCTGTACCTTTGAGTGCGCCGACATCATGAGGTAATTCAACCACTTTAGCCCCTGTTTTTTTGGCTATAAATGCAGCTGTTTTGTGCTCATGATACACATCTTGAAGTATCAATTTGACTTTATGTGCACGAATCTCCTCGACAAGCTTTAGTGCATGTTTTGAGTTTGGTTTGATACCGGGAAGAGGTTCAAGATTGTCAATGGACCTGATCTCATATCGTCTCAAAAAATAGTTAAAAAGTTCATGATACTGCACGACCATCATCCCCTTACAAGCACGCATTTTCTTATCATAACTTTTCAGTTTTTTTTGCCAGTGTGATTTAAACACTGTAAAGTTTTTTTGATAGAAAGCCTGATTTGTACTATCTAGCAAGGAGAGCTTTAACATAATGACTTCAGCAAGTTTGATGATATTGTGTGGGTCAAGTGCAAAGTGAGGATTACCCTCTTCGTGTACATGCCCCTGTGAGCGATCTACACTCTTTGGGATATCTTGCAACTGTATATATTCACTCAAATCTAAATAACCCTTTGCATTGGGTTGTATTTTGGTATTGTGTGCACTCTTTATCAGTGGTGGAAGCCAACCGATCTCCAGTGATGCACCATTTAAGATAAGCAGATCACTGTCACGTAATCCTGCTACAAGTGAAGGTTTGGGTACGACAAAATGCGGATCCCAGTTGCCCACGGAGAGCAGAGTGATCTCTACTTTATCTTTAGCGATTTCTTGGGTCAACTGCTCTATATATGGGTATGCAACAGCCACATTCATCTTAGAAAAAAGTGTACTTACAAAAAGTAACAACAAAAGTATGATTTTCATTTTCTACTCCTAAAAAGCGTGTGCGCCATGTGCGCCGATGGCATAGTTAAACTGCAATACCACTTCATTTTTATTATTTTTTTCACCCTCTTCATTGTACAAAGAGCTATTATGATTATACTGTAATCTTAGACGACTAAACTCACTTGGATTATACTCCAGCATCGCTGACGTAACATACATATCTTCAGGTATGTCTTGTGATGCTCCATTAGCAGTAATGTCATTCTGTGTGATGGCACTATAGCGTACACCCGTTCGCCAATTTTTGTCATACTGATAGACAAGTTCACTGTAAAAACCTGCTTGGTCTTTTTTGAGTGCAACCTCTTTTGTCCATGCATCTTCTGTGGCGTTTGGAACATACTTTGTACCATCCATCTCTCTATAGAGATACTCACTTTGCCATGTGATCACATGATCAGCTGCAAAATATTTTTTATAGACCATATCAACACCATAGAGTGTCGTATCTCCTGCAAAGGCATGTGGTCCCTCTTCATCTTCAAGATGATCGGTACGACTTTTCCCTTTTACCATGCTCACACCACCAAGCAGTGTACCACCAGCTACATCAAATGAACTCTTTAGGTACCCGACCCAAAGTCCAGGTTGTGAAACTTTCTCAACCCCTTCAAAATCTTCATCTGCATCATGGGGAGAGAATGCATCTACTCCAAAACTCTGCTCGTTCTCACCATTTAATGCTTCGATACCAACCATGACATACACAGGCAGTGGCATCAGATACTGAAGCTGTGCACCTACTTCATTAAGTCCGTGATCACCCAGTAGACTCTGGTAAATGAGTGGTGTATCTGAGAAATTATAATTATGATGATGCTTGTTGTTAAGGTAACCAAAGTCACTCTTAAACTTCCCTATTTTAGCTTGGAGATGATACGGCAAAGCTCGTGTCGTTGCATATGCTTCTTCTATCTCAAAGTCATCTTCAGTAAGGTGAAATACACCCTTAAGATCAAAATAGTTATCTACAGATGCCCCCATAGTAAGCTCTGCGTAGTTTAGATTAAACCCATCATTTCCTGCAAGTGGCGTATGTGAGTGTTCACCATGGTCATGTCCTCCTCCGTG
>Ga0255433_1033_pt1 | contig 12880 bp, 5 predicted proteins | sample ANMaggSSYBR02H12_FD_182672 | JGI IMG/M metagenome (GOLD analysis project Ga0255433, IMG submission 182672) | Sediment cell enrichment communities from methane seep in Santa Monica Basin, California, United Staets - ANME aggregate JGI... | ecosystem: Environmental > Aquatic > Marine > Cold seeps >...
CTAACTAGTTCAATGAAAGTGATTAGATGAGGGGTTTTGCGGTCCCCAATCAGTTTTGTGAGAACACATTTTTCCAGTATAATTGCATTTATATTTATATCTCAAGTTTATTAATCCTCATCCATTCTGTGCCTGGTTCACAGAACGGCGAGTTAGGTTGTGGCTTTTATTCATACTGAATTTGGCTTATGAAATAACGATATTTTAACATTACAATTAGGAGCGCCACATGAAGTATAGAGCGATCATGTTTTCGTTCGCATTGATATTGGTTTTTTCTTTAACTTTCAGCAACTCTACTCATGCCCAATCCTCCACGTCAATTGATTATGTAATTTTAATGGACACCTCAGAATCCATGATGTGGAAAGGGAACCCTCCTCTCTTTGAGCAATTGCAAGACGTGGTAATCGCCTTTGTGGATTCTTTTCAGAGGGGGGCGAATGTAACGGTATACACATTTGATCAAGAAGTTCGCCTGGTGGGGGACTGGAACAACATTAATGATTTTCAAAAACAAGAAATTAAAGAAGCGTTGTCAAATCTTAAAGCAGAAGGACAACAGACAAGACTTTGGGACGCAGTTTGTGAAGGCGTGAATGTCCTCGAGAATAGCCAAAGACCTGAGCTTGTAGATAATCAATTTCAGATGTTGATATCCTTCACTGATGGTTTAGACAATATGAGTAGTAAAACTAAAGGGCAGTGCGTTGGCGAGTATATTGATTATTATCATGAAAGGGGGAATATTCTCTGGATATATAATGCCATTAACACAACAGTCCCCGACATAGTTGTAGATAACGGGGATACGATTAAAATTGTTGCAAGCAACGTTCCCGAACCGATCCGGATTACTTACCTTTCCCCTCAAACTCTGCGCCTGGGCAATCTTTACAATACCGGAATAGCTGACAATCAAGCCACTTGCCTGTTCCCATATTATTCGCACGATAGCATGCTGGGGGAAACGGTCTCACTTAAACCAGCCTATGCGGATGATCTTGGAAGGCAGCTACCGTTTTCGTGGATAATATGCGGGCCAGGAGACAGCGAATGCCCCCGAACGTTTGAAATATCGGAAGGGGAGACCTGCTTAGACATTTCGCTAGGCGCATTTAAGCCGGAGTTGCTCAAGCCGGGTGAAGGGGGAGAATATGTATATTTATTGCCCGTTGAATTTGAAAATGAGTCAAGGGAGAGCATCTTTTTAGTTCCTGAGCAAATCCGACTTGAGTTTTCATTAAATTCGCCAACGCCAACTTTTACTCCTACAAATACTCCTACTCCGACTGACACTCCGACACCAACGCCGACCCCAAAACCGACATCCGTTCCTCCGGAAGTTAGCTGTGGCGGTCTGGAAGTGATTGACTTAGGGAAATTGTCCAAACCGAACAGGCAAGGATACTTAGAAAAGTCAATCACCTGTACTTTGGACTGGCAGCAGTTTAATAAGCCGAATCAGATAATAGCTTCTCTTGTCGTGGACCCACACAAGCATAAAGTGGACCTGTTGCCCAGTGATCACTTGTGGATTTCTACAGGAAGTGGACCGGCTGAAACACTGAAGATTGACCCTGATGACCACTCAGTTGATTTTGGTATTAATATACCGGGCACAATATGGCAAGATTTAGGCATAGGCGAACATGCCTATTCAGGAAAGATAGTTTTCCACCAAGCGGGAGTGGAAATTGGCGAGAATACAGATATTGAGGATACTGGATTGCCAGCGATCGATTGGAGCCTATCAATTTATAATCCCTATCCGAAATGGCCCTATTTTGGTGTTGGGCTGTTGTTAATAATTACAGGAATCTTTGTAACAAGACCTCGGTTCCCTCTCTTAGCCAAATATGATGATGGTTCAAAAGAACGGGCACTTCAGGGTTTTAATCCTCAAAGGTGGTGGTCCGGGGCGGTTTATGTTGGAGGCGGGCCGCTTTCACATATTGCTCTAGGGAGGGAAAGTGAGGTCTTGTTGGAGATTAAGCCTAGTAGTATGCACGGCTCGTTAATTGGAAAATTAGTTGGCCAGCAGGAAAACACAGAGATTACAATCACGCCATTAAATGGTGCGAAGATCGAAAAACTGGGTGGAAAAGTAATACAAACGGGGGAGGAACTTGAGGTATATGGGGAGGAATTCACGCTTATCTATGAGGATCAAGAACACTCGCTAAAAATAATTCCGGCCGAAAGCAAAAAAGGAACAATATTTTCGGGTGAGGACGAGGACGAGGACGAGAATTATATATTCTAAACTAACTAAATTCGTTGGAGGTATGATATGTCTGCAAACCCCTCAATTGTGATTGGATTGGGAACTTCCGGATCAGAGATTGTAGCAAGGATCTATGCTGGTTTCAAAGAATATTGTGAAGACACTGGAGTTAATGAAAACCTGATCCAGTTCTTAATGATTGACACACAGGATGCAATTAGGGGAGCTGAAGACCTTCGGGCTAATGGGCAGCATTTGATGATTGGGGTTCCAGATGGGGAGAGAATTAGAAAGGCTAATTGGGAGGCCAACGACTTTTTTAGAGAATGGTGGTACGAAAAATACATAGATGTTGGCAGTTTAGTTCATGGGGCAGGGACACGACCTCCTAAAGGGCGGCTCGCTTTTTGGGCTAAACTTGGCGATCCTACCAGTCCGGATAATTTCCAAGAAGCATTCCAGGACGCCAGTGCAAATGTTATAACGGCAAAACCCGAAAGCGTACATACCGTGCATGTATTTATTATCAATACATTGAGCGGGGGTACGGGCTCGGGAATATTCTTAGACGTGGCTCAAATAATCCATGCAAATAGGGATATTGAAACAGAGATCCACGGGGTTTTTATGCTCCCCAGCACGGTCCACTTGCTCGCTGACCCTGATGCTTACAAGAGGATTGGTGCAAATGGGTATGGGGCTTTAATTTCACTTAATTATTGGATGACACCCGCAAATATGCGACAAATTGTTATTGAGCCATATATGGAATTAGGGACACAGATTATTCAGGGAGATATTCCCCCGCTTGAAGCTTGTTGGTTGATTGGACGAACAAATACAGCAAAAGCCATGATGCAAAAGTGGGGGGAATATGCCGCAATGGTTGCCAACGTAATATCTATGCAGATATATGGTGAATTATCGGATAATATTCAGGCCAGACTTAATGACTTTTTAACAGATATTCACGGAGTTGCCACTACAGAAACGAGCGTACAACCCAGGAGATATGCTTCTTTTGCGGCTTATAATCTTCGATACAGCCCTGAGAATGCGGCGAAATACCTAGGCATTGAACTAGCAGGTCTTGCCCTAGACGGGTTCCGCATAAAACCTGGCGACTTGGGAATGAGAGCTAAGATTGAAGTGAAGGAATTTTTTGAGCAGCACGAAATTCGCGAAACCTCTGTGGAAGAGGATGAACCTCAGCGAAACGAGGTGATTAAAAAATTACAAAATTTAAAAAACTCAAGAGTTAAATTATACAAAAGAACAGAAACTATGTTAGCAAATCTCGCTCGAGATGATGACAAAACAGTTTTTGTTACAGATATGTTGGAGTCGCAAGTTAAAAAGGGGCGCGTAAAAGAAACAGTATATAAGTTAAAACAAGAAATCGAAGCAGGTTTAACTGGCGAACTTAATGGTGGAGTAGGGTTCGAAAGAATTCTTCAAGAAAACGAAGAAGATTTATTCAGAAAAGTGGTCATACACAGCGACAAAGGCCAGAAAGCAAAACAACCCCATACCTCTTTGCGTGGGGTGGTTCTAGAAAAAAGCAGAAACAACAAAGGTGGCTTTGAGCGGAGTAAAAGTTTCTTAGAGCACCTTAAGAAGGAATTGATAACGCACCGGGAAAGCTTGGAACATGAACTGAAAGGGGATGACGAAAACCGCGAAACAGGTAATCGCAGCACATTGAATAGTAAAGAGAGATCGTTATTGAACGATAAAAACATAAAGATTTTGGAAGAGCATATGTTTGGAGGAGGGCTTCTGTCCTCAATAGGGAACCAGAGAGAGAAAGCCGTACTAGATTTTCAGCGAACATTTTGGACGCCTTGGCTAAGCACGAAAAAGCTTATCATGGTAAAAGAGCAAGCAATAGGTTTTTATGAAAGATTGGAAGGAGAAGTCAGTAATCTTATTGATTTGCTGGAAAATGAGATTTCCCCTGTTTTAGCCAAAACCGCTGAAACTCTAGATAATAAACAATTGAAAATTTACGGAACAAATAAAGACAGTTTATCATCGAGACTGGAAGAAAGTGCTCTAAAAGATGGTGTGAAATTGGTAAAATATTTCGAGGAAGTTCTTGTTGTTGAAACACCAGCTGCTCTGGAAATGATTAGTGAAAATATTACAAACCTCCTTGAGGAAATGCTAGTTAACTATAAGTCTCGGGAGATACGATTGCAAAAAAGCGAGCAGCTTGCTGATTTCCTCACAAGCAATCTGCTTGAAAAGATGAAGGAAAGGTTTAATAAAAGAGCACATAGCATATCCTTGTGGGAAGCAATAAAAATCGACACGGGAGAAACTGAACGAGATCGAATTGAGAGAGCGGTAGGAAACAGGATCGCGAATGTGAGCAAGCGATGCAAGCCATTTTGGAAAATAGATCCAAAGTTTAGCGTGATGTTTCCCGGGGAGAAAAAAAGCAAGTCCTTGTATTCTTACGACGAGGTTGCATTCGGCGACTTTTTAGATAAGTATAAAATTAAATTAACTATTGAGGAAGCTGCGAACGACCAGGCGGAAAACGATGGTGAAGTCGACGAAAGTGCATACAAAGCATCTCCATATGAGTTGAAACTTCTTTACGTTGAAGGGGGTGTCCCCTTGGACATGGTCGACAGCGTCAACATACATAAGGGGGAGTTTATCAGCCAAAGGGAAATTGCAGCTGTAGATCCTGTATTAAATGATGCCAGGCTGGAAAGATTGATTAATCAAGTCGGCCTTCCTACGTGGAAGATTAAAGGCGATGAAATTGACCCGGAAAAGGAGAGAAAAATAGCCGATTTGCTCATGCTGGAGCAATTCGGGACCCTTAAATCTCCTCTTGTCCAAAATCATCGGACCTCGGGAACGTATAAACTTTATATCCACGCACTAAGCTCAGTTCGAAAAGAAGCATTCGAAAAACTCCTTGAGATAAGTAAAACACATAAAAATGACTGGGATAGAGCAATGGGAGAGTTGGAGGTATACCGAGGCAAACACACTAATGATGAATGGATGCATGAATACTGTGTTTGTTATAAACGGATTGAATTTGTTCTCGATCAAACCAAAGATCCTAAAGTACAGGCTGTTTTGCAGGAACAAACTTCAATATTATTGAGCATCATTAAAGATGAATTTGGCAAGGATACAAATGCTATTGTCGCAAGTGTTCAAGCAACAGAACCTTTAGGCAAGGAGATCTTAAGCCGCCTGGAGGAAGAAAGTGCCTAGGAAACTACTTCCTATTGTAGTTATACCGCTCGATGATTTTGGTAAAGAGGTCTCCTCGGTTTTTGAGGAGACCATTGCCCTTGCTGAACCATCGCTCTTTACTGATGGATGGGTTAGAATTCGCCCCGTCTGGTCAGAGGAAAATCAACTTGATAGTATCAAAAACATTGCAGACGTACTCACATTAACCGGTGAGCTAGGGGCTGGTCATTACGAAAACGCAACATTGCACTATCAAGAAGCAATGGTAATTCCCATAGGCAGTCTCAGCCTGTACAAGGATCGCACATTGCTGTCTTTTCAAGCACTGCTGAAGAGCTTACTTACAGAACGGTTTTCTGACCAGGTTGGAGTCTTGCCAATATTTGATGTATCCTCAATAACTGGCGAATATAATTTTTCTTTTGAAGACAGCGTGAAAGACTTACATAAATTAGTCAACGACCTGGAATGGAAAGACTTTGTCTACTTGGTTGATAATTACTCGGGTCCAAGTATACGCAGCAATGATCGTCATGATATTGTTGATGCTGTGAGGCTGTTTCTGGAAGTTTTAACAATGGGGGATTTTTGGGGAGAATATACCCAGAGTTGGTTGCAGAAGGAGCCGGCAAGCAGAGAAGAACAATTCGCAAGTTTTTCTGTATTTTCTCTCGCCTCTCCCCAGACGGATCTAATTCGATATTTATCTCATGTAGGGTTCTACCAGCTTCTGGAGTGGGCAGCAGTTGAGAACGAGGACAAGAAACAAATTGCAACACTCGAACTCCCGGGCGAGAAGCTTATTAGTAAAGCAGCTGTAATGGATCAGAAACCACACGTAGTATCTGTGCTTCCACCCAATCTATTTGAACCCAAAATAACTTTCCAAGACCGGGTGCAGGGAGCTATTAAAAATTTTGAATTTCAGTTAGCCGGATGGATGGGTAGAGCCAAATATGAAATTCAACAAGCGCGCTATCCTTTTATCAACCAGGCAGAAAAACAAATCCAAGATTTCCGCCAGAAAGTCACTGGAGTAGTCCAACGAGCCTTTGACACAGATAAGTTTGTATCAAACCTCAGGGATGAAGTCGAGGGTTTCCAGGCCTTATCAAACCTAGATGAAAACCAAGAAGCCTCTTCACGCCGGCTTCAACTGTTGGATGAATTTCAGGTTGAAGGGATACTTGACCCTGTTTATTCCAGGATCACAAATGTAGTAAAAAGACTGCCAAATGCCACAAGCCTGATATTTCATGTTCTTATTGTAGTTGGGATGCTTTATGTGGCCAATCAAGAGCTTCTAAAATATTGGCCATGGTCGATTTCAAATATCCGGTTATGGTTCTGGGTAGGCTCAATATTATTTCTTGTTTTGTTTATTTACTTATCCTGGCGGATTCCACGGTGGCGAGTAGCAAAACTTTTACGTACCGAATTAAAGGGCGACCAGCAAAAAATACTCAAAAGCATAGAGAGTATTTATGACGAACTGCAGGGCTTTTTAGAATTGCATTGGGCAAAAAAACGCACAAGAGCTGTGCAGAAAGATTTAGCTGACAGTTCCCTTAACATTCGCAAATGTTTATTTCACCAACAAAGCATAGCAGAGGAAAAGCAAATCTTATTTCCTTATCCAGAGGTGAACTGGGACTTTGTTAGGGCTCAAGAGGGCGTGTTTTTGAAATTCCTAGAACCCCCAACCAATATGGATGATTTGCTGGAAAGGCTACATCGGAAACCGGAGGAATTTTATCCTAGCTTAAAAAACATGAGCAAGGAACTGAGTGTTGCTTTCTTAGAAGGTGATGTTGACCGGGTGGAAAAAATCTTACTAAATACAATCCGAAGCCAATTTGCTGCAGTTGATTTCGTAATTGGGGAAGAAGTAGTTTCTAGAATGAAAGAGGCAGCTGTCGGTTGGGGCGGGATGCATGAAATGCCGTTGTTGAAAGTTCCCTCAGTAACCAAAAAGAAAATATCGGATCTTTATTGTGCTGCTAATAAAGAGTGGAAAGAGTATTTGGAGGAAGCTTTTGGGAAGCAAATTGATGATGCCACGATTATTGATCTGTCTTCCAAGGATCGCATATATTTTTTTCAGACGCATTACAATATTTCACTGTCCGATTTATTGGATGAGAAAAAAGAGTAGATCGTTACATGTTGTGAAAATGTGCCCCGGCTTTCATCATCTACTAAGTATCAAGAGTTAAATTCCTGCAGGGAGGGGTAATGAGTTGGTTTCTAATTTCACTTATTGTTGTTGCTTGCAACGCACTCTATACGCTTGTCGATTCCTTAGCTCTGGGAGCAATAAATGGGTTTTTCTATGGCCTGCTTGGTCTTTCGTCAACCCCTGGTGTACTGCCCCGCTTTGTGATCAGTGGCGTTGTTCACCTCGTAATTTCCGCAATATTATTGATCGTAATACGGGTGGAAATATATATAGCATCTAGAGATAAGACACATGTCCTGTACATGTTTCTTCAGTTTGTAAAAAAGTATATAGGAAACGATGGAGAGGGATGGCCTTCGCCTTTGCTGAGTATTGCCACTATCTTACATGGCTTGAATTTAATCCTGGTGTTTGATAATAGCCTACCGCCAAATCTGTGGTGGGGATTTGCGGTGTTTTTGATGGGGTTGTGGGGTAATTTCCTGTTCGGGGAGAGAACAGGCAGACAAAAGGAAAAAGAGAGAACCAAAACCGAAGATGATGATTCTCAAGATAAGGATAATGGAGCAAAACTCAAAGACCTGATGGGCATTATCAGGTCACAAAAGTGGTTTCATAATCAAGTAGTTTTTCAATATCCTTGGCCTGGTGAAATACCGATCACAACCGATCTTCCCTTGGATAAGCTAGAAGAGAGATATGGGGAAAGGGAGAATTCTTACGGGGGAGGAGAAAGTCAAGAAAAATTACTGTCAAATCCTGTGGTTTCAACGTTAGTCAAGAATCTTTTAAGTCATTCAGTTGATGATCAAGAAAGAAAATCCCGAGTTGATAGTCAAGGACTTTTCAGCCATCAGATTAATGTGCTTGAGCTTTTGGATAAGAAACAGACTGAAAAAGAAAAGCCCATGCATGTGTTAATGGCAACCCCGTTAGGAAGCGGCCGGACAACTGTTGGATTGATAGCAGCCTTAAAAAAAGCGGTTGAGGATAAAGCCAATGTGTTGTTGATATATCCAGATCCTATCTACGGACGGGCATTGGTAAATCATTTTGTGAATTTAATCAATGAAAGTGGTTGGGAATGGGCGATTACATTAGCGTCTTGCTGGTCAGATCAAAAAGGGGTGCATTGGTTTGGAGAAGGACAAGTCAATGATGACAGCGTGATGCAGCCGGACCTGATGTTTACTGATATTGAAGCCCTTCACAACCTGTTACTGCCGGAGCACAAGGAAAGGACCTTGTTTTTTGAGCAACTGGGACTAATCATTGTGGAGAATGCGGAAGAATTTAACGGAGTGTTTGGCGCAAATGTTTCTTTTGTTCTTCGTCGGCTGCTCCGCATTGTCAAGATGAATTGTGCTTCCCCTCAAATATTGGCAACGACCGCGCGTTTAGAAGGGTTAGAAAGTTTCTTTGAACTTATCTTTGCCTTAGACCCGGATGAGTTTGCGCAGCACCAAATTATTGAGGAAGATGGGAGGGGAAGAAAAAATAAAGAGATAGTCTTCTGGAATCCTCAATTTGACCACCTGGCACATCACAAGGAGACAGGTGAAACCCTACAGCGCGCAAATTATTATGAACAAGCGAGAAAGATTCTGGCTTTGCTAGTAAAAGAGGATTATCACCCTGTTTTGCTTCAAAAAGGGGTCGCTGTATGTGGTTCTGACGTGGCTGCAACAAACCAGGAAGTATTAAGTCAACTCCAGTCTAAAGAAAGGCGCGAAATTAACATACCAACTGGCGAAACAATTGAGATCGCCTATTCTGGAGAGTTCGATGTTGAGTATCGGGATAGTGATGATTTTGATGTGGCGGTGGTTGCAGGTGTGCCGGGAACATGGGCAAGCTTGATGCACGACTTGGAACATCTTGGAAATTCTTCGGAACGAGAAAAGCCCATTATTATTGTATTGCTTCCAGACACTCCTCTTGCGCAATATGTTGGGCGCAACGCTCCGGAGTATATGGCCTCTTATCGCAATACAGCAGAAACAATCATTCCTTTTTCAAACCCGAGCTTGATTAAAGGGCACCTGTTGGCTGCTTTGCAAGAGATACCTGCAAGTGAAAAGGAAATTGGTTATTGGTTTGGAGAGAATGGGAGAAGGATCTTTGAATCGCTGGCCGCATCAGGAGAGATTGAAGAGGTAAACGAGCTGCTATTAGACGAGAATGGTGGTTTAGAAATGCGAACTTTGTATACGATTCCTAAAGATACAGAATTGCCTCGCTGGCAGTTGAACGGATTTATTGGGGATGATTTATGGGAACTGTTGGTAGACACAAGATCGGTAGGGGTATTTACAAGTGAGATTGTGGAGAGAACAGCTTACAAGGGAGCTATATTAATGCATCAAGGTCAACGCTTTCAAGTGATTGATGTTGATGATACAAGAAAGGCATTAATTGCAGAACGGATTGGACAACCGCTAACAACTGAACGAATAATAGACGTTGAATTTGATTACAACTCGGTAGAGATCCCCGCTGTTCAAGACCCTAAGGATTATACAATTGACCAGAAAAGGCTAAGGCCCGGGGCACCGAAAATTCCTGTCCATTCCGTAGTGTGGGGGACGGTATATGAAAAGATAACTGCCTATGATACATATCATTCTTATACCTATGACCACGATAGCGGTACGGAAGGGTTAGACTTTGATCGACCACCTTTTGTTACCCGTATATTTCAGCTGAGGATTCCAGGAGCATCAGTAGAAGTCTGTAATACATTGGCCAATCTGATCCGGGCGGTTTTGCCTTTATTTATCAGAGATGTGCTAGACAAATTTGAGGTCGTGGTTTCGGATAAAAAAGAACTAATGAATGGATCCCCGGTATTATTAGCCTATGATTCTATGCGGGGCGGGACAGGGGTTGCCAATTGGTTGGCCAAAGGAAACAACCTCGAACGAGTATTAATGAAAGCGTACGATTTCCTTGTGAGTTGCCCCTGCGAAAGTGGCTGTCGCGGGTGTATTGAGATTCCTGACGCCCATGCAACAAAGAAGCCCTTAGATAAAATCGGCACATTGCAGGTGTTATCTGAACTACTCATGGTGGAAGCCGATTCAGTGATAGCGCACAGGACGGGAGAAATTACTTCAACGTCAGTGGTTTCTAAGATGGCACAAAATCTAGTGGATTATGTTTTTCCCCATAAAATGGATATGCACATTCAGAATCCTGCCGACCCCACGGTTATCCAAGATGGGAGTATGACAGACGGTGTGCGGGGGATGTATTTTTCAGGAGAGAACGAAGTTCATTTAATGCCGATGAATGAAGAGGATATGTTAGCGGTCTTAGCGCATGAATATGCACACAACTGGCAGTGGAAAGGCAAACAACCCATGAGTTCCTTGTTGATGGACGAGAAAGAAGTGCCGTATTTCAACGGAAAACTATTTATTGAAGGATTCGCGCAGTGGGTGGAATTTAAAATCGCAGAGCACTATGGTTTTCGGAAAGTGATGGATCAGGTTCGGTTCCGTCATTTTGACGAATATACGGAGGGATTTAAAGCTATCAAATGGATTGAAAAAAAATATGGGGCTGGAAAGGTTATGGAGTTTGTCCGTACGGGCAAATTGACAGAAAACGATAAAATAATAACCCCTAATGGTTTGTTAGAACTATCTGAAGCGAAATCAGATCTCCGTAAAAAGGAACATGAATTTTCAAAGAGTCCACCACCGGACGATATCATCCATAACATTGTTATAGCCGGGAAAAAGTGATGAGGTTGGGACTTAAAGGATGGGGAATCTGAGTGATGATGGCAGCCGGAATCTCGACGGGGTGATTCCGAGAAAAGTAATGACGTTACGCAGGGCGAAGCTGAAAATAGCAAAATCGGCTGACAGCAATTATAGTGAGGGAGATATTGTCAATGGGTGAGGACATACATCAATACGAAGAGGAAGAACCAAAGAGCTACACCAAGGTGATCCTGGCTGTGCTGGTTATACTTGTTTTTGCGGCGGGCACCTTTTTTGCCATTCGAGCCTTGAAGAGCTATAAAATATACTTGAATTTTAGTGACACTTCTGGCCTGAGGGCTGGGTCACCTGTAGCAATGAATGGTGTTGATGTAGGCGAGGTGAATGAACTTGATCTGGACACCTCGGGTAGTGCACGGGCAGAAATAAAGCTATTTTCGAAATACCGCAAGGTGATTCCGGTGGGGAGCGTGTTTCGTATAGCCGATATTGGATCTGATTCCCTACCGATTATTGAAATAGAGATCCTTGATAAGGATACTCCAATTTTAGAAAGAAACGGTACATATCCTGGTGCTTCTAATTATCTAGAGTATGTTCAGCAAAGTGTATCAATACTTGGGGAAGGTTACTTAAGGAAAGTTTCATTAGGGGTGTTAGACGTCAAAACAGATATACAAAGAAGTGGAGTCAAACAGACATTCAGATTGGAAGTGGGTAAATTCATACCAACACAATTGCTATTTACCGGAATACTGCCAAGCGGTAGAGGATGGAATATTGAAGAGACCGCCGAGGGGGACTATAAGCGGATATTGGTTAGCGGGGAGTTAGCCGAGGTGAGTGGTACAGCTTGGGCGAATTCGGAGATCATACTCCAAGAAGAGAAAAGTCTACTTTGGAAGGATTGCACCTATACTCAAAAATTCTCAAACGGTGGATTCCAGATGGAATTAATAGAGGAATCAGAAGGATTGAAAAAGGAAGACTGGGCAGAAATTGGTACAAAAATATTGATCTGTATTCTTGACCAATCTAGGACAACTTGTGCTGCTTTGTTAGAAAACGTTTCTGATCTCCCCGAGTTGTTCAGGATAATATTAGAAGGACTCGGAAACGAACTCAACCAGGTAGCAACTTATCCTTTGGAACGAGTCGATGTGAATATGACAATCTCATTTCCGGGGCAGATACTAGAGACCAATGCAGATTTTAAATCGGCGAGAACATTGACTTGGGACACCACGGGGAACGAAATAAATAATGGATATGAAGTGTACGCGGAATACCGAGTCTGGAAAGCACCACTTTGGGTTCTAGTAACAGCAGCCGTGTTGTTGCTTGGGGGAGGGGGGTACTGGGCCTTCTACGTTAAGGGTGGTGGCATTCAGCGAACGAAGAAAAAAGATAAATCAATATTTGATTCTGTTTGAAAACATATTACTAAAAGGCGTCATGAGAAAATAGATTTTATTATGGTAGGGGTCTTTTTCGTTTTGAAAAGACGACATTAGAGGG
>Ga0255433_1034_pt1 | contig 12866 bp, 9 predicted proteins | sample ANMaggSSYBR02H12_FD_182672 | JGI IMG/M metagenome (GOLD analysis project Ga0255433, IMG submission 182672) | Sediment cell enrichment communities from methane seep in Santa Monica Basin, California, United Staets - ANME aggregate JGI... | ecosystem: Environmental > Aquatic > Marine > Cold seeps >...
GGATTATCACTCTACTGGATCATTTTGCGATTCATGATTAGTTCTATCTTGGTGAGAGGATTCCCACGAATACCACCTGAAATCCGATGGTTTCCTATTTGGCCCGTAACATTGAGAGCATTGGCAATTGGAGTAATTGTTGGAATCATAATTGGGTTTGTTACACTCTCGTACCTACAAAGCCTTGATCCTGCGGTTATTAAATCCAGTTTACCTTCATTAATTTTTGAATCAACACTTTTTGGTCTTATCTTATCAATCACTTTAACATTACCAGTTTTGTTTAGTTTAGCCCTAGATTATAGTGATGCTTTAGGTTTTATACAATCTCTATTCGATATTCAATCCTGGTTTACAAGTATTCTAAAATCATTATTTACTATTCTTGTCAGTGGAGTTTCCGGATTGGCGTTGGGGGTGTTTTTAGCTTTGCAAAAGAAGATCGCATATAACTTTCCCGTAACCAGATCTGCAACAAGTTTTTCAGTTGCTTTTTTCTTAGGAGCTGTATCTAACAGACTTTCTCAATTAATTTTCTATAAGTTGAGGTTTAATTATCCCTTAACAGGTGTTAATGAAAGGTATTTTTTCGTAAACAGTTTTGGATCATTTGTGAATGGCATCGTCATCGCAATTGTAATTATCATATTATTGAAATCACTCAAGGAAGGAAGTTAAAATTTTACGAGCTAACCCCCGCTCCACCTGACCGCCTGCGGCGTGGGAAATCGGCCGCTTTTTGCAATTATCCGTTCTTGATCTATAATCATTAAAAGCCCACCCGGCGGCAGGTGAGCTAATCCGTTGGGTGGCTTTTGCTAGGTGCTAAATAAGAGGAATAAATCCATGCATTATGACATTGACATTCGTCAACAAGACCATCCCTTGACAGAAGATACTGCATATGTCCGTCAACGATTTCGGTCTTTTAAAGGGTACCGTGCATATTCGCGCAGAAATATACGCTAAGGAATGGTTCTTTCCGGATAAACTTGCCCGCTAGAAATAATTTTGTGTAAAGAGATTCTAATACTTGAGTATTGGGATCTTGAATGTCGGCTAAAGTCCATTAAACACGTCCCGCCTTGCTAGCAACCTGAAATTCCCTTAGAATCCCTATTATCCCCACAATCAATTTTATCTCAAATCGCCCTTAGGGCTAATTTCGCCTTTTATACAATCAAGAAAAGAAGCTTGCTTATGGAAGAATCCAAATTTCCCCATGAATATATCGTTCAGGTTGGACGGTTTTCACCGAAAGATATTCGTGAAATAGGCCAAAGGCGACGTGATTATAATCGGCTTGGTTTTGCCTATCAATTGGCATTTGTTCGCCTAGCAAACCGTTTCCCAGCTCAGCAGCCAATGGAAATATTATCCGAAGTATTGGACTATGTTGGCGTGCAATTGAGCATTACCCCGGACCTCATTCAGGATTACACGCTGCGTCAACCAACGCTTGCGGAGCATCGACAAAGGATTATTCGATATCTGGGGCTGCGTTATTTAGAAAAAGCAGACAATCAGCATCTGGCTGAGTTTCTGTTTAATGAAGCATGTCGTCTTGAGCAAACAGGGCAATTACTAACCCGGGCAAAAGATTATCTCAGAGAGCAACTCATTTTATATCCCAGTGATGATGTATTACACCGTTTTGTTGTCAAACAACGACAAGCAGCGCGGGAGCATATCTATGAGCGCATCACGAACTCACTGCCCGAGTCAACCATCAAGAAACTGGACGACTTTTTAGATACTGATGGAGGTCGCTTCACGCTTTTACATATTTTGAAACAACCACCTGGGCGATCGTCCCCGGCAGCCATATTACGCCTGACCACCAAGCTGGATCTTATTAGAGATACACAAGTTTTGGACATTAGTCTTTCCTGGCTGAACAACAACTACCAACGATCGTTAGCACGTTATGTACAACAACGGTCAGCCAGTCGTTTGAAGCAATTACAACCAGAAAGGCGTTATGGCGTGTTGGTCTGTTTTTTATATCAATTGAATGCTGACACAATTGACTTCTTAATTGAAATGCACGACAAGTTGATGACCATCATCTATAACCGCGCCGAGAACAAAATTGCCAGCGAGATGAAACGGCGGAGAAAAGCGATCAGCAGTTCCCTGACAACCTTTCACATAATCGGAAAGCTTATCCTGGACGATTCCCTTGATGTTAGGGAACTTCGCCAAAAGCTCTTTCAACAAATAGACAGAAAAAAGCTGGCAAAGCAAGTGGGCGAGGTGGATAAATGGCTTTCCGGTAAACACAGCCACGTTTTTTACCAGGTATCCCAGCGATACAGTTACCTGCGACAATTTTCTCCGGCATTTATCGATGCGATTGATCTGCAAAATGACACCGAAACTGAGTCTCCAGTAATCAAAGCAGCCGCACTGTTACGGGAATTAAACAAAGAAGGAAAGCGGAAACTGCCAGATGGTGCGCCGCTGGGATTTATACCTAAGAAAGTGCGCAAACTGGTTGAAAATGAAGGAATTATCAGCAAGCGCGATTGGGAATGCTCCCTATTAACTGCCATTCGAGACGAAATTCGGGCAGGCAATGTCGCGGCTCAATCCAGCAAACGGTTTGGCCGCTTTGATAATTTTTTCATCTCCAATGACCTCTGGACCGCCCGCCGTGATGCATTTTTCACTCGAGCTGGCTTACCTGTTGTTCCGGAGGAGGCATTAGTGTATCTTACTAACAGATTGAACCTGACTTATGATAATTTCTTGACCAACCTTCCGGAAAACACATATGCTTCCGTGAACGAAAGCGGTTGGACGCTGTCTTCTGATAAGGCTGAAAAGTTGAATAAAGAAACTGAGGAGAAGCTCGACAATTTGACACTCTGGCTGGATGATAATTTGCGACAGATCAAGCTCCCGGAATTATTGATTGAGGTCGATAACGAGCTGCATTTCACGCACCCATTTCTATCGCCCGCTCAGCCAATAGTGCGAGATGCGGAATCTGTTTGCCACATCATCGCCACCATCATGGCACATGGTTGCTTTATTGGGCCTAACACAATGGCTCGCCTGACAAATGGAATCACTTATCATCAAATAAAGCGCATTACGGATTGGCAGCTTTCCGAAGAGGCACAGCGACAAGCACTAGCCCACCTAGCTAATGCGATCAGTCATCTTGACGTCACTAATTATTGGGGGAAAGGCAAAACATCTAGCAGTGACGGCCAGCGATTTCGTTATAAACAGAAGGTGCTGCAACAAACATGGAGTCCTAGATTTCAAGATTATGCACTCGAGTTTTATTCTTTTGTGGCGGACAACTATGCCCCATTTTTCAGTATACCCATCGAATGTACTGATCGAGATGCTGCTTATGTCTTAGACGGCCTTTTATATAATGAAAGCGACCTTGCCTTGAAAGAACATTACACAGATACTCATGGTTACACTGAGATAAACTTTGCTGCCTTTGCTATGTTGGGTCGACGTTTCTCGCCACGGATTCGGGGAATTCAAAAGCAGCGTATCTATCGGATCGACCAGGAAAAGGATTATGGCGCGTTAACGCCTTTGATTATCCGCAAGGACAGGCTAATTCATATTAATTGGATTGCTGAGGAGTGGGATAGGATGGGACATTTTTATGCCTCGTTAGAAAGCGGACATACCACAGCTTCAACCGCACTCAAACGGTTGGCTGGATTCACTGGAAAGAACCATTTCTATCGGGCTAACCGAGAACTTGGAAGGATCTTCAAAACAGAACATATATTACGGATCATGTCAGACCCTTTGGCCAGGCAGAAAACCCGGCGAGGGCTGCTTAAAAGTGAAGAAATGAATGCGCTTGCTCGCCAGGTCGCATACGGAAAACAGGGAAAAGTCACGGCTCGTGATCTACAGTCCCAGCGCAACACCAGCAGCTGCCTGACTCTTATTATGGCCTGTATCATCTACTGGCAAGCAAAAGAAATTAGTCGAGTCATACAGGAATGCAACCTTCAAGATGCTAAAATAGACATTAGTTTGCTGAAGCACATCAGCCCTATTGGGTGGGACAATGTGATTCTTTATGGGGAATACATTCTGAATCGCAGTTTAATTCAGGTTTAGAGCAGGTTAATGCACCTCTTAGCGTATATTTCTGCGCGAATATGCACGGTACCCTAGATAAGAAGCTCTTGAGCTTGTCCATCCAGGATTTCCTACTTCGCGATTAAATGAATCCCAAAAGCTCCTCGTCACTCTTTTGCTCAAATTTTTTCTTATAATCAAAAATTCTTTGGTGCTGTATTGACATAGTCTTTGCCCTCAATAACCCTGCATAAAATGAAGGTTTTTGGACTAGCAGATGTAGTCAGATTGGGGGTATGCATTCCCATCAACCGAGGGTGCAGTATCTTGTACGTCGTCAGAGCTATTCATTTATAGCATCATCCCAAAACTCTTCAAATGGGAGCAAATCATCAGGTGCCTGTTGTAACTCTTCCGAGTGATAAAACACTAGTATGCGGATTATTTCTTCCCGTAACGTCCTGAAAAATCGCCCGCCGGATCCCAATAATCCCAATTTCCAACAACCTCAAAACTTTCCCGTTCCAATATTCTTATAGTTAGATTTTAGCCTGCGTCAATCAATTCACTCAGGCTTCGCAATTTCAGCTTGATAGTGCAAAACAACAACCGATCAAAAACGAGTGCCGGGTAGAACCATCTATAAATAAATCAAAGGTATTTTTCCTCGAATTTTTTCACAATTAAAGAAATGTCCCCAAATAAATGCATAGCATATTCTGTGACAAGCAGCTCGGTTCGAAAGGGGCTTGCCTTATCAGACAATCCTGACGTATAAGAAAATATATCTGTGATCACTTCAACTAGCTCATCAAAATCATTTTCGGTACTGATTATCACTTGATGTCCAGCGTTCCTTAATTGCAAACCAGCAAAAACTGCTGTTTCCCTATCTAATTGATCAAAATTAATTACTATCAGGATATCGGGAACTGATTGAGCAGGAGGTGAAATGCTTTCTATATTCTCTAGCTTTACAACCTCAACTATATTAATTTTTGCAGTAGACAATAAGTGTATCTTCAGGATTGAATTATTTGTATCTTGTACCAATATAATGGGAATTACTTCATTGACCATTAAACCATACTCCTTGTTATAGAATGTCCTGCCCTCTACCTAATAAATTATTTGATTTATTAGGGGACGTTCGACCGTAAAATGCGGTATCATTCCCCGAAGCAGCTGCCCAAAATTGGTTTCCATAATCAAAGTGCCACCATTCCGCTGCGTAGTTTGTAAAACCCACCTCCAACATTATCGAACAGAGAAATCTGCGATTGCGAAATGGTTCAATTTCATCATCTGAGATAGTGTGTTTTGCGGCTTCTTCTTCAAAATGCCTGGTAGCAGCCTTTGTGGAGAAGTCATCAAAAGCAGTCCCCATATTTAATGGTTTATTGTTGCTGCCCAAAATAGACAGATCAATTGATCCGCCAGTATTATGAGGAGGTGGGCTGGTAGGATTATTCGAAGGGGCGGACACAAACCTCGAGGCCATGGTACTAATGATTTTATAATCTTCATTAAGATGTGTTTTCCGTAATTGGGCTTTATGTTTTTCAAATAAAGCATGTTGAACTTTCAATGGTCTCCAACCATCCCACAAAACAAGACGATGGTCATTAGGTAATAATTCTGCTGCTTTAATCAATAGCTGGGTCACCGATTCCCTTAGATACATTTGTGGAGAAGCGCCGACTATCCCTTGAAGAAAATATTGAGGCCTTATTGAAATTTTTTCAATGTCGCAAGTAATACTTTTCAGCGAGATCATTTTTTCGTTATTTTCAACAATCCGTATTTTCTTCCAATCGGCTGTTTCAAATATTTCTTTAGGAATTGGCCAATAATGACGTTTCATGGGTCGGTTTATGTAATGTATCAAAAAACAATTACCATATGAAAATTGCGCCGCTATCCGGAAATATCCAATGATCATCACCAATCTCTAAAGTTAATTTGTGGCGTCTTGGAGCTAATATTGGATCAATACCCGTGTCAATAACTGGAGTGTTTTCTCCGCCAGTGAGGAAGTGCATCTTCGTTACATTGCGAATATCTGTATCGTGATAATCAAAACTTATCTGAGCCCCTTTTACTGGGTAAGCTAAATGAACTGAGATAAATTTTTCGTCTCGAGGATGTAATGTGTGAATTTCTAAATGGAAGGTTACTAACTGGCCTACTTTGCTTCTTGATTCTGCAGGTGCTGAAACGCCGATAAAAGGATTCTTGAAATAAACCTCATATCCTCGATTAGTTATCTCTCCTTTTCCATGCAGTGTTTCACACTCTACTCCGTCGATCCTAAGAGATGCACTAAAGCCGAACCCGGAATCTATCAACGCATTAAAATCATCGCCCTTTAAAAGCCATCTGTATAAACAGGCTGGATCAGAAAACAGAGCATATAACTGTTCTTCACTATGTCCACATCCGGCTACAAAATCAGTCGGTCTCAACTCTGCACGATAGCTAAGTCTGTCTACAACCACGTAATAGTTATCTTGTAGTACCGCATGTTCTAGGTCAATATTTGAAATAGTAATGTCGTCGCTAAAAACATACCTAAATTCCCGATAGTCTCTTCTGCTTGTGCTAATATATTTTTTTAAGAAGTCTGAATAAAGCGCATCTCCATAACTGTCGTTCCCCATATTTACTTGGAGCATCGTTCTAATTACTTCGTTTCTTTTTTCTCTAGTAAATAATTCTTTTACGACATCTTTGTCTATGGTAACGATATTGACAAGCGTGTCGCTTACTTCTTCAAAAATCTCATTTCGAAGAAACACTTCAAAAACAATTCCGCCAAGTAAACCCGCAGTAGAAATCCCGAATATTGCCGTAGCAATTTCAATCCATAACTGACCTAATGATTCTTGTTTTGCATAATAACTAAACGACCAACTGGAAACCGAAATTGCAAGTAATGCAAACAACGTAGAAACTAATTTTGCCATTTTAGTCTCATGTGCTTTCACTCTTTTTTTTACCTCAAATCCTTTGCTCCTCCCCCTTATAAATTGCTTAACAGGACGCCATGTTGCAAGGAAAAAAGCCCCGATTAATACCCCAATAGAGGCCCATAAAATTTGTCCGCTTTGCATATTCATTGCTTAGCCTTTTGTAAGTGGAGCCTTATGGATTTCATGTTGTTTATATTTTTTGTCTTAATCAGTGAATCCGTGGTATAAAACAATAAATCGCAAGTCCTTATCGAAGGTGTAGTATTGTCATTCTTTCTGCAAATTCCAGATATGAAAAAAGTATGTGTTGTGCTGTGTTCCATTTTCGTTTGTTGAAAAATTCTCTTCGGGGTGCCCCGGTTTATTTTTCAACAAATTTTTGAAAAAATTTGCTTCTGTGTTTTTTACGACACTTGAATATAAGGTTTAGCTACCCAGTTTTCCTTTAGTTCCAAATTTGACACCTTCGCGAGCAGCTTTCTCGAGAAGGCCACTATCAAAAGACAAGATTCGTTTATTTTTTGCTAGATTAACCTCGATGGCTATTTCAATCAACTTCTCAATTACCTGCGGAGGCTCTAAACCCGCTGGTTGCCACAAGTAAAACGAAAAAGATCCTGGTGTTGTATTGATTTCATTGATATATATATCTTCAGTTTCAGTATTCACAAAGAAATCTATTCTAGATAATCCATATCCATCAATAGCGATAAAGGCTTTTTTGGCGAGTTCTTTCACATCTTTTGTCAGTTTATCAGAAATCGGGGCAGGAATTTTTCGTTCAGCGCCTTCCATTCCTCGAGTTGCTTCCCCTTGCATGTATTTATCATCAAATGTAAGGAATTCTTCCCAGTGGACTGGCTGTTCACAAACCGATGTAATAATATCTTCCCTGGAGCGTATTACTGAACAATTAACCTCAATACAACCTAGCGCTTCATTTTCAATTAAAACTACATCATCATAGGCAAAGGCAGTATCGAGCGCTTGCTTGAATTGATCATCATTGCCAACTTTGGAAATTCCAATACTTGATCCTAAGTTATCTGGCTTTACAAAGAACGGGTATGTTATCCCTGCACTCTTTGCAAGGTCAAAAGCTCTCTTTGGTTTTTTATTCCATTCGAGCTTTTGAATTTGAACAAATTCCAATACTGGCAAATTGTGATATTGCATAACTTTCTTAGTAAGTATTTTACTCATCCCAATCGCTGATGCAGAAACTCCACTCCCCGTATATGGAATATCTGCCATCTCCAAAAGTCCTTGAAGTGTGCCATCTTCGCCATGGGCTCCATGAATTGCAGGAACCACAACATCCAGTTCAAGTATAGTATTTCTAGAGAGTAATCCGCTCTTAATGGGTGTTAACAAACCCTTCAATGTACGATCTGGAAGGATTGCTCCACTCCTTGCACCAGCATATTCTACAGTTTCAAGCTGATATGTCTGAAACCGAGTCAATACATCACCGTGATACCACTCACCTGACCGGGTGATATATATGGGTATAGGATCGTATTTTGTGCGATCCATGAAGTGAACAGTCTGAAGTCCAGTTATAACAGACACGTCATGTTCCACTGTACGTCCTCCGAAAACAACGCCTACTTTTAGTTTATCCATAACTCCCTCTTGAAAAGAAATCTGCTTGCTTAGTTAATTAGAAAATGTGTCTGGCAGGTCATTTAATAGTAAAACCGTATCGCCATAACTAGTGCATTCGTTGAGAAAAGTAAATGCTTCATTAATCGTTGGAATAATAATTATCTTATCGGTATCCATTCCATTATCAACCAACCCCTGAAAAATGTACTTTATCCTTTTCGTCTCATCTTCTCCAACCAATAAAACAAGATCACAAATTTTAGCTGCATAGTTCCCGATTCTGTGGTTCTCGAGCTCTTCGCTTTGGCCCAATTCTATCAAGCCGGGCGTAACAAGGATTTTTTTACCATCTTCAAAAAACGCTAAAGTATCTAAAGCGTTTTTTGCACCAAGTGGGTTTGAATTATAAGCATCATCTAATATATTTACACCCTCAGAAGTTTTTACTAATTGTAACCGGTGAGGAATGGGTTTTAGGCTCTTAATTTTCTCAATGGCATGAGCTATATCAACTTTCAGCTCAATTGCTATGGCTAAAGCGATCATAATGTTAGTAACATTGTGTCTGCCAAGCAAACTTGTAGTACAGTAATATTTCCTGTCTGTTTTATTGTCAATTATTTCAAATACAAACCCCCTGGACGTGCCGCTCATTTGGTCTACACACAAGTCTGCTTTTGATTTATTTGATGAACTAATAAGGATTATTTTATTGTTTTTTGTACGCTTAATATATAATTCTGTGTTTGGATCATCTGCATTGAAAATTGCTTTCCCTCCAGGTGACAAAGATGAGATTATTTCATATTTGGCCTCAACAATTTTATCCAGGGAACCAAATCTTTCTAGGTGTTGGGGTCCAATAGCAGTAATAGTAGCCAGTTGGGGTTGAACTAGCTTACATATTTGTTTGATTTCACCTATTTTATACGCTCCCATTTCGACAATGAAAATTTCATGTTTCTTCTCCAGGGAAGTGTTTATTGCTTTGCTAATCCCCATGAGTGTATTGTAACTCTTTGGTGTAGCCAACACTTTTTTTTGTCCTGAGAGTAGGTGAGTAAGTATATACTTTGTGCTTGTTTTTCCATAACTACCAGTAATTCCAACAACTATTGGTTTTATCTTTTTCATTTTTCTTGCTGCGTAAAGCAAATACACTTTCTGAATAAACACCTCAAAAGGATACAATAATGTGCTTGCCAATAAAAACAAAACTGGGGCAACTAGGAATAATAAACCCCAAATAATCAACATTGTGTAAGGAAATAGTACTCCGTTGTGTGGCGCAAAGGCACCAATTTTATTAGGCGAGTAAACAAAAGCAATTATGTTTAGGATTAATAGGACAAGAATCATCCTTTTGATTCTTAGCGTATAGGAAATTTTCTTCTTTGTGGGCTCCTTTAGTTCCCGCGCAAATATAACCACGAAACAGCCACCCATAATAATAAAAATTGTTACTGAGAATAATTGTGCGAAATTGAAAAAATCTCTGATAGCCAATACCAATATACCAAGCAGTGAAATTATAAAAAAAGAAGGTGGGAGAATAGTAAAAATCTTTGGAGAAAACCATTTCCAGAAACGAATAAAATCATATTCCTCTTGTTGGTAGTATAGAAGTAATTTTATTTCATGAAGCAATAGTCCTATTGTCCATGTAATTGAACTTATCATCCAATGATCCATAATTTTTTAGTAAACCTCTTGGCTATAAAAGCTTTCTAAGACGTCAAGTACTTTATCTTTTTGATCAATAAAAGGATAATGCCCTGCATCAGGAATTACAGCAAGCGTTGAATTTGGGATGCAGGCATCCATTAGTTTTGCATCTTTTATTGGCGTGTCCTTGTCGTGCTCTCCCCATATCAATAGCGTCTTTTGGCATATCTTTGAAAGAAGCGGTTCTAGGTCTTCGGAAATTACCTTACTATAAGTACCTCTCATTTTTCCGGTTGTTAAGTAGTCAGTTGATCCTATTAATTTATAAAATTGGATTCTCCAACGCTGATAGTATTTGGTAGGTATTCGATTTTTAATCGATCGTAAATTTCTAGCAACCATTCTTCCAATTTTTAGGCGTGCACTTCCATCAAATTGATTAACCCCCGCACTATCAATCAAAATTATATAATTAACCTTTTCTGGATAATTGGTTGAAAGCATAATTGTTACTCGGCCGCCAAATGAATGCCCTAAAACATCAGCTTTATCAATACCAAAGTTATCCATAAATGCAATAACCCAGTCCGAATAATCATCCACCGACCAGTCCCCATTAGGAAAGCCACTTCGCCCAAAACCAGGAAAATCTAATGCATAAACACTACTAAACTTGGAAAAATATTTGAATACTTGAAGAAGGCTATCTAGATTTGCTCCCCATCCATGGAGTAGCAAAACAGGAACTCCTGTCCCTTCATGTTTGTAACACGTTCTAATCCCATTAATGTTTATAAATTTATATTCACTCATATTGAATACTTCCCAAACAAATAACTAGCCCGCATGTTTATAAATAGATGCACCAACAGAAGACAATTTTGCAAAAATATCAAAAAATACCCGGTCAACAATATTAGCATCATCAATGGTTGATTCGCCCTTTGCAATTAAGGACGCTCCCAATACAGCTAGTCCAGTTCTAACATCGGGGGTTTCCAAATATGTTGAAAGCAAAGAACTCGGCCCAACAACTATGATTCGATGAGGGTCGCACTGAACTACATTTGCCCCCATGCTGGTTAAGCTATCAACAAAGAAAAAACGAGTATCATACATTCTTTCATGAATTAGAATATTCCCTGAGGCTTGAGTTGCTAGGACAGAAATTAAAGGAATCAGGTCGCTGGGGAAACCTGGCCAAGGTGAAGATTTAATTGTCACCTGTCCTTCATTATGCTTATTTATTACTCTCAATGGCGGTTGACGAGGCACGAGTATATCAGTGCCTTTGGTTTCAATAGTTATATTAAGTTTTCTATATCCATGAAGAATGGGCTGAAGAATATCCATGTTTACGTGCTTTATTGTAAGTTCACCACCTGTAGCTACTGCTAAACCCACCATGCTTCCAATTTCAATATGATCACTCATGATTGAATAATTGATTCCTTGCAACTTTTTTTTACCTGTAATTGTTATTACATTAGAGCCACCTCCCTCTATCTCCGCCCCACATGAATTTAAGAATATTATTAGCTCATGGATATGTGGTTCGCAAGCAGCGTTTTTCAAAGTTGATCTACCTTCAGCAAAGACTCCTAACAGGATGGACAATTCAGTAGCAGTAACACTTGCTTCCTCAAGCAAAACATCGTGTGCTTTCAAGGGTTCGGCTTTTTTAAGCTCCAACCTATTATCCAAAATCTGAACGTCTATACCAAAATCTTCTAAAACCTGTAAATGGGTAGATAGTCTGTCTTGAGAGAGGTTTATTGGTTCTATCGATGCTTCGCCGAAATGGTGTAGTAATGGGAGAGCTAGAAGTAAAGATATTTGCGGGGAAGAGGGAAGAGGTGGGCCTATTTTTGATTGCGTTAGATTTTCACAAGATATAATTACAACATCATCTAAGGTGTTGACGTCGCAACCACACTTTGCCGCTTCACTTAGCATCATTTGGATATCCAATGTCATAGGAATATTAGACAAACGATTAATTCCTTGCGTCATCAACGAGGCTACAATTATTGGCATTGCCGCATTTTTATTTCCTGATGGATGATATACGCCGTTAAGTGGAAATCCTCCTTCTATTATTATTCGTGCCATGGTTCCTCCAGAATCATGATAATTTGACCTAACCCCAGTTTTTGTACCAGATACATATGTTACACCAGCAAGCTGGAGTTGTGAAGAGAGTGGAATAAAAATTGCCGGTGTTGGAGGTAGACCAAGTGTTCCAGTCAAGGTAAATCCGTAGGGCGTATGTTCTGTTGGGGCCTGCCCTGCATTCATTGATGAAGAGGGGGAGCCCCCGCACTACTGGGGATGCCACATTTATTACAAAATTGGAACTGGATGGTAATGGCGTTTCGCAGGTTAAGCAGAGTATTTAGGTCTTTTCTCTCCATTTATTACCAAAAACGGCGTCTTCTGGTTGTTCCGCTCCACAATTGTGACATTTAGGCACGAGGTTCTCCTCTTAAACAATCCCTACTTAACTTTGTAACCCATCTCCTTCTAGGTCATGCCTGTCAGGCAACATTGTTT
>Ga0255433_1037_pt1 | contig 12697 bp, 10 predicted proteins | sample ANMaggSSYBR02H12_FD_182672 | JGI IMG/M metagenome (GOLD analysis project Ga0255433, IMG submission 182672) | Sediment cell enrichment communities from methane seep in Santa Monica Basin, California, United Staets - ANME aggregate JGI... | ecosystem: Environmental > Aquatic > Marine > Cold seeps >...
GGCTGGTCCTGAGGGTTACCCCGGTGCGCCATTCTAATGCCAATTACCTGGGTGTGGTAAGGACCGATGAAATGTACAAGAAACTTATGGAGGAGTTTGACTGGGGCGGAATGGATACCCCCGGAATTTATATGGATGAGAACAATTTAAGGATGACCATCCATTACCGCTATGCTTTTGCTGTACTGGCGGGAGCATTAGTCGACGAGGAAAAGCCTGACAGCGCCAAACTGGTGTTGGATGAGTGTATGCAACATATGCCTGAAGAAACTGTCCCTTATAATGCGGGCATCACCCCCATTATCCAGGGATATTTTTCTGCCGGGGATACAGCCTCCGCCATGAATTTGGTGGAAAAGTATGAGGTAAAACTGGAATCTGAACTGGAGTATTACAAGATTCTTTCAACAGCGAAGAAGCCCAGGTTCAATAAAACTGGCAACGATTTCCTGGGAGCTGTGAGGGAGATCAATGGCTTAAGAAGCCTGTGCCTTGGATATGGTGAAACGGATGCAGCACGAAGGCTGGAAGAGAAGCTTTCGGTGTACGGGCAAGATTATGACCGCCTGTTCCGTTAATATAACAGTATGCTGATAGTCAGACCACCATCATTACTTACCCGTGCCCTCCACAGGATGACATGGGACTTTCACGGAGATCGGCGAGAGGTCTACCTCACATTTGATGATGGTCCCACTCCCGGGGTCACTCCCTGGGTACTTGATCAGCTGGATAGAGCGGGGGCAAAAGCCACCTTTTTCTGTCTGGGTCGCAATGTGGATAAGCACCCCGATTTACTCAACCAGATCCTGGCCGCCGGACACACAGTAGGCAACCACAGTTACAGCCACCTGAAGGGTTTTCGTTCGAGCATCAAACGTTACATGGACGACATCAACCTGGCCGGTAACATGATTGATTCAAAACTGTTCCGGCCGCCCTATGGCCGGATCCTTCCCGGACAGGTGAAAGCCGTACTGGAACAGTACGATCTGATTATGTGGGATGTGCTGAGCATCGATTACAACACTGGTTTGGATGGCGACCGGGTGCTGCAGAATGTGATCCGCAATGTGAAACCCGGTTCCATCATCGTCTTCCATGACTCGGACAAAGCCAGCGACAACCTTTACTTTGCCCTTCCCCGCACCCTTGAATTCCTGCAGGAACAAGGCCTGAGCATGAAACCCATTCCAAGCCAGGGGCTGTCCAGGATGGAATACCCGGTTAACTGAGGGTCATACCATCCATTGTACGAAACCCAGCAATCCTATAAGGATCCAGAGAATGAGTTCATGGCTCCAGTGATTGCGTTTCCGGTGAAAATAATCTGAAAGGACAAAAGAGACCGGGAAAGCAATGACCACCAGGCTGGTAGGATCAAACCGGGAAATAAGTATGAAAAACAGGATTGCGGCAATAAACATATAGAACATTACCTGATAAATGCTCTGGACCACCGTTTTCATGGCCTGAAACCGGTTTACCATGTGCAGGCTGGCTATTCCCACCAGCACAATAAAAAATCCGTAATATATGTATACGCTGAAATGATAAGGGTTCAGCGAACCTTCAAAAGCCAGGTTTTTGCTGATCAGTTCTATAAATCCTGCTGCATTGTCCAACACGGTCCAGTACCATGTAAAAAGGAACAATCCCAGGAGGAAATAGGCAATCACCGGGTAGACCAGTTCACGCCAGGTAACGGGCCGGAGTGTGGCCAGTGAGATCCAGATCAGGGGAACGAACCAGATCAGTTTCAGGTAAAACATGCTGCCCAGAGCCAGGATGATCCCGGCAGTAAATACGCTGAAAGTATCGGGACGTTTGTCAGGCACATCAAACAGGATGGCAAAACAGAGCAGGTAGAAGACCGATCCCACCAACGCCGGACTTACCTGTTGTGCAGATGGGAGGGCCATCGAAAACAGCAGGAAAAAAACAGCTGGCATAAAAGAACGGAAACTGAGCAATACATACCTGGCCCCTATTCGGATCAGCATGTATCCGATGATCATCATGAAGATCAGGGCAACAATCCGGTCCAGAACGGGAACGGTATGGATGGCACCAAAGACCAGGTTGTAAAAGGGCATGGCTTCAAATCCGGTGAACTGAACTGGCTGGATAAATGACTTGATGAATAGGACAATCGAAAGCAGGAATACGGTAGCCATGCCACCCGACCGGTTGTTCTTGAAAAGCCTTAGCAGGATCATCGATAGGAGCGCTTATTTAATGGACGGTTAAAGATCAAACCCAATGTCGTGGCGGTAGTACTTTCCCTCGAACTGTATCTTTTCAGCTGTCCTGTAAGATTTTTCAAGGGCTTCCTCCATGGTTTCCCCGAAAGAGCTTACAGCGATTACCCTTCCGCCGTTGGTAAGTACTTTGCCATTTTCAGGTTTGGTGCCGGCATGAAATACCATACTATCTTCCACATTTTCGAGCCCGGTAATCTCTTTACCCTTTTCGTAGCTGCCCGGATATCCCCCAGAGACAAGCATCACCGTGCTGACCGTCCGCTTGTCAAATTCCATTTCTAAGGTTGATAACCTGTTTTCAGCAGTGGCTTTCATGATCTCCACAAAATCGGTTTTGATCCGGGGTAATACCACCTCCGATTCGGGATCTCCCATGCGCACATTGTACTCGATCACATAGGGGTCCCCATCCTTGTTCATCAATCCGATAAAGATGAATCCCTTGAAGTCAATTTCACTGGATCTAAGCCCATCGATGGTGGGTTTTACAACGCGGTCCTCCACCTTTTTCATAAATGCATCATCGGCAAATGGTACCGGTGAAATTGCACCCATGCCCCCGGTATTCAGCCCGGTATCGCCCTCTCCGATGCGCTTGTAGTCCTTGGCTTCGGGCAGGATCGCATATCCTTTTCCGTCGGTAATAACAAATACGGACAGCTCAATGCCCTTCAGGTGCTCTTCAACAACCACTTTTTTGGAGGCAGCTCCGAATTTTCCAAATAACATGTTGCGCAATTCCTGCTGTGCCTCCTCCAGGTTGTCAATGATCAGCACCCCTTTTCCCGCTGCTAGTCCGTCTGCTTTTAACACATAAGGCGGTTTGAGTTTCGAGAGATATCGTTGTCCTTCAGAAACAGTATATTCGATGAAAGTCCTGAAATCTCCTGTAGGGATGCCATTCTCCTGCATAAATACCTTGGCAAAGTCCTTGCTCCCTTCCAGTTCCGCTCCTGCTTTTGAAGGTCCGATTACTGAAATCTCTTTCAACTTAGGATCGCCGGCAAAGAAATCAGTCACTCCCGCCACCAGCGGTACCTCGGGACCTACCACCAACATGTCGATACCCTCCTTCAGGACCAGTTGTTTCATCCCCTCAAAATCTTCCACACCCACAGGCACATTGGTCCCCAGTTCGGCGGTGCCGGCATTCCCCGGTGCAATAAACAACTTTTCCAGCTGTGGACTCTTTGCCATGGCCCACGCAAGGGCATGCTCCCGGCCTCCGGCTCCAATGATCAGTATCTTCATAATCTCCTTAATTGTGACTCAAGTAAAGGTAAGGAATTGTCATCAATGAAAAGATGCATCGGGATATTAAACTCGTTACCAAGGCTTCAGGGTATTGTACTGGTCATATTCTTTCGCTTATGCCATTTCTAGCTGAACCTCCGGCTTTGCCGTAGCTAAGGCTTCGAACCTGGCATAAGCTTCAGAATAATGGCTCCTCCTCTGATATCCTTTCGCCAATGCTGGTTAACGCTCTGGATATTACACTCGTCACTGAACCGCGTGCTTCGCACTCGCTTAGGCTCCTTGTTCAATACCCTTTCGCCTTTGGGGAAGACTTCGAACCTGGCATAAGCTTCAGAATATAATGCTCCTCGTCTGATATCCTTTTGCAAAAAAGAAAGGCTGCCTCGAGGGAGACAGCCTTTGAATATCATGAAGTATAGAATCTGGTCTATTGGACGACGATGCCGGATCGGAGGGTTTTGCCGTTGATGCGGAGCATGTACATACCCTTGGCCAGGTCTGAAACATCAATGGTCTCTTTCAGCACACCTCCTGAGGTGTATGCCTGCCTGCTCATCATCACCTGTCCGGTAAGGCTCATTACCTCCATGGTTACTTCGGAGGTCTCCATGGGCATCTCAATGTTCACCAGATTTGAAGCGGGATTGGGATATACCTTCAGGGCAATATCAGAAAGATCTTTGAATCCCACATGAGTCAGGTCCTTAATTTCAATGGAGTCTGTTGACACCGGTCCGCAATTATTCAGGTCATTTACCTCTATTACATAGATCCCGGAATCACCTGGATCAAAATAAAAAGTACCATGCGGAAGTGCATCATTTGTCGGTAAAAGCGTATACGTATGCGGGACAGTACCTCCCGTGGCTACCACCGAAATAAATCCATCCTGATCCAGGGTAATATCCTGCACTCCCAACACCTCAACTCCTAATGTATCAGGTTGAATTAATGATACCACTTGGCCAGTAAAAGCACAACCCATGGTATCACTCACGACCACCTGGTAATCTCCCGCTGGAAGGTCCGGAAAAAATGGATCTTCCCTCTGAACAGTTTCATAATTATCAATGGAATAATACCATGTACCTGGGAATCCACCAGAAGCAACAATTAATATAGACCCCGTACTATCTCCATAACATGTTTTAACATCATTATACAAAGTTTGGTCGATGGAGATTGGTCTGCACCCAATAACACCTAATATCAGGTAGTCAGTAGTTCCATCAGAGGTATAAAAATCATCACCAACACGTAATTCTTTTGCATTTGAGATCATTACAGTATATAACTCATCCCCATTTTGAAAGATTCCACGTGATTCTTCTCTACTGACAGTATCCTCACTGGAAAAACTGTTTGCGGTCCTTGAACTGCCATCTGGGGTTAATGCTCCGGTAAACATGTCAAAATCATCAGGTCCACTTGATGCCAACATTTTCCCACCCCAATACATGGTATCGGCAAACCTTCCAGAAACGTAGACTTCGTTATTGAAATACTCAAGGGCAAAGACTCTGTCATCTCCGACTCCACCAGTTGTTCTCTGCCATTCCAAATCACCGTTAGAAAGATATTTTGCCACAAATATATCATTGGAGCCATTATTCCCAATCTCTTCGATAAATTGGTTGTCAGATGATTCGAAGAATAATGTATCGCTTTCAAAATAGCCAGCTATATAAATACTATTTCCCTCAATATCTCTAACCACGGTATAACAGCGAATTTTATCGTTTCCTTCAATAGTACGATGCCATTCGATTGATCCTGCCAGGTCTGTTTTCAGAAGAAAGGTATTATAATCCTCTTTAACGGATGTAATAGTATCATTTTCGAAACCTAAAGTATCTAAATTGATTCCTACTAGGTAATAATTATTTTCGGTTGATTCGATATCCCAAATATATCCAGGAGAACCGGAAATTGTATTGCCATGCTTAATCCAATTAAGGTCTCCATTCGTTGCATTAAACTCTGCATAATAGCAATCCATAATGGAATTTTCCGCATACAAAGTTTGAGTATCGTATATACTGATACTATCAGTAAAGCTACCAGCCATAACAATATTATTGGTACTCCCGATTGTCAAGGCTGTTGAAGATTGACGGTTGCTTCCTTTCCCCGCATTTCGTGCCCAAATTACATCTCCGTTCCCGCTTAATTTTGCAAGAAAAATATCCCAGGATCCAAAACTTTCAAGCGAATCAGTTGGTGAATATTTTAAGTAATCTCTGAACCCTCCAGTAATATATATGTTCCCTTCAGCATCAGTTTTCATTCCGCCATTGGAATACTCCTTTGCAGTACTTCCATAATTACTCATCCAGGCAAAATCTCCATTTGCAAGAAATTTCATTAAAAAGTAGTCTCGAGAACCATATGAAGTTAAAACTTCCCCATTGGGGGCTGAAAAAGAACCATTAAAATAACCAAATATAATTACATTGCCATTTTCATCTATGGTCGAAGATATCTCAGTCATCGTTTCGGTTGATGTGACTTGTGATGATGATATCCATGATTGAGCAGATAGATAGCCACCAAAGAAGAGAACACTTAAAATTACTAGTAGTTTTTTCATCGCAATGTATCTATGAGTAGCTTCCTGTCCTTGCAGAATCCTCCTTACCACCACTCTCAATTCCTAGAGTTTGGTGGAACTTTATTTTCTGGATTCTTGGTTTAACCCACTCTTTTTTTTCGTTTTTCTCTTTTGGCCGCATCTCTAATTATAAATTGATTAAAATTATTTTCTTCACTGCTATAATACCAAGCATGAGCATTAATCCCAGAATTTTTAGCTATTCCTAAAAAAATTGGGACAATTATCCCGATTCTTTTCAAATATAAATGTACGATAATACTTTCGTTCAGACAAATATGCCTGATTGGCAGGTTCTTCAAGACCCTCTTAATTAGACAAATATCTTTTTTATATGGTTCTAGATTTATTGGTTTGTCATTTTTTGTATTAAAGTAGCTGTAAAAGTATTTCCGTAATGGAATAAATCTAATAATTATGAAAACTCGAAAAGATAAAGCAGAGATATACAGTATCTTCTTCTTTTCTTCTAGGGGCGCACAAATGAAAAATTGATATATTTTATGAATCTTATTCATTTTTAAGATCGATAATCCCTAGATTGAATAATTCTTCAATATATTGAATTGTTTCTGATTTACAAGTTTCATCTAAAATCTCATATTGTTCAGTGAGCATGCTAATGATATTGCTTATACATTTGGGCTCATCTAAATATTTCAAAATAGTACTACCTACCTTATCTAAGTAGTAATACTCTTCATTCGTAATACTTAAGATTGCAATCTCATCATCAATTTCACTATAAATAAGATCCGGGCTCCTGCTTACTGTTGTTTGGAATAGGATATTAATGGATGAAGTAATCATTGTACGTTTCTTTAAGATGCGTTACTCTTCAATTACAGATTCACTGATAAAAGTAGTTTAACCGATTCAATACACTAGAGTGATTGTCAGTCAATGATATAACATCATCATCATCAAGATAGTCTTTCCAATAATGCGATTTTCCCATTTTGAAGAATTTTTCGGATTTAATAGGTTTCTCATTAAATCCGTATTTCTTTTCTTGATCCTGAAGTTCAGAAAAGGAGCATTCTCTTATTGAGGATTTAACCTGACTTAAACTTTTTTCAATACCAAGGAAATCTAATACTCCAGAAAAGGTTTGAATTGGACGAGAAAGCATATTCTCATATTTAATGACATGTACATTTAGACCAGAATGATCTACCCAAGATCTAAAATGTTCAGACCAACTACCTAGATGCTGGCATAATTGGGAATGCAGCTTGGACTTTTTACATGCTAAACCATTTTCCATATTATTCATCCTACTTATTGCTTCCTTTATGCTAATACTAGAATGGTTGGAAAAGGAGATTGCTATGTCGAAAGGGTTTCGAACAACAAGTATCACTCCTTTTGTAACATCGCTTGGGAAAAGCTCATATTCTTCATTGTTCTTTTGCCAAGAATCATGAACCTTGATATATATTGTTTCATTACTTTCAGATGATATTTTTTCATAAACTAGAGATCGGATTAAATATATCTCCTCACAATTCAGATTTGAAGAGTTCGTTCCGGAAATTGAATCAAAAACAGTTCGATTACTTGCAATTAAAGCTGTTGAATCAATATCGTTAATATCAATTGAGTTCTTTCCCGGATTTAATATGCTTGATAAGAAAAGCCTAAGCCAGGTATTTCCTGATTTTGGATAAGAAGCAATCCATACGATATTCTTTTCTTTGGACTTCACTAGATCCTTATAATTTGTTCTTTAGTATATTGTACAAGTTCCGATATCGATAAGGGTGACTTTTGTCGCTCTACTTTGTATAGGATGATTTGGTTTGAAAGTGATGCAATTTGATTAAAGTGAATATGCATTTGTTTTGCACCATTCAAATATTGGTATCGATAGGTATGTTTTTTCAAAAGATTAAGCTTTCCAGCTCCGGAAATAATTTCATGTTTAAAACCTTCACGATTCATCGTTTCAAGGCAGATGATCTTTCTTAGTGGCACAGGGTGTACTGAGTGAGCCTGGTTTAAGGGCTTTATATATTTGTTAATGCTCGGTCTAACTTTCTGGAGATCATTATTGGACTTTAGATATATCAATACATCTTCCCAAAGTCTCAAATATGGAAGTCCTGGTTGTATAAGGAAATACGGTTTTCCATTACCAGTGATGGCAGAAATATCATCTGAAAGTATTTCGAAGCCGTCTTTGACAAATCCAGCAGCGAGTGATGATTTTCCTGAAGATGAATTTCCTATTATTGAAATAGCCTCACCATTTATATTAATTGTACATCCATGAAGGGGTAATATTTCACGTTGATGTAATAGTGCTCCCATTATAGAGCTGAATAGGAATGTTCTAATGTCATAAATGTTGGATGTCGGATTTGGATCAATAGTTATTAACTTTCCATTCTGTACTCTAAATGATCCAGTATTGTCTACTCTAAACAAGAAGTCATTATTTGTGGCTTCAAATAATATCCCCTTTTTGCCAGCAGTAGCTAGATGCTTGGGATTTCTACCTGTTACGATTTGAATGTCGGGGGATTCAAATTTTTCCTGATTGAGTTCAGGGAATTCCAATTCAGAGATAAACTTTAGTCCAAATATTTTATAGAGAAATTGTCCCAAAATTTGTTTTTGTAAAAATAACAATTATTATTTCATTTGTTAGCTTTGATATCAATTGAGGTCTTGCTAACAGATTGCTTATAGTAGTTATGATACCATCATTATGAGTACAATATTCGGCATTTTAAGTAAAGGGGAAAAGCAAATTGGAGATAAGGAGTTTGACAAACTGTTAAAGGCTCTTAGCTGCTGGCAGCCTGACAATAGGTACAGTTGGTTTAATGAAGATATTGCGCTTGGAAATCTATTGATGAATACAACTCCTCAGTCAAAGAATGAACATTTGTCATCATTCTATTCAGATTCACAATGCATAATAATATCTGATAGTAGGTTAGATTATAGGCGGAATCTCGTTGAGGATTTTGGGGAGGATTGGGATGAGTTCAAGAATTATCCAGATAATTATCTAATTCTAAAATCATATTTGAAGTGGAAAGAAGGGTGTGTCAACCATCTTTTTGGTGATTTTGCTTTTGCTATTTGGGATGACAAGAATAAGCATCTTTTTTGTGCCCGTGACCATTTTGGTATTCGGCCATTATACTACTGTGATCAACCTGACTATTTTGTTTTCTCCACAGATCCTATGGTGTTCAAGAGTATTCCTGGGATCAATATTCAGATTACAGATGAGTATATTCTTGATTCAATTTGTACTATTATTGCTGATCGGTATTCCTCTGCATATGCCAATATTTTTAAACTTGAACCAGCTCATTTCATCAATATAGATTCTAATAGAGCTTTGCTTAAATCAAAATATTGGGATCTAAAGATCAATCAGGATTATCAAAATTTGGATGAGGCAAATGCAATTATCGGATTGAGAGAAAGGTTTATTGATTCTGTGAGAAATAAAACAATCTCATTTGTACCTATGGGCCTCGAATTAAGTGGAGGTCTTGATTCTTCAAGTATTGCATCATGTTTATCTGAGTTTCACATAGATTTAGATAGTCCCATATGCGGTTTCATACATACCATGTCTAAAGATCAGAAACTCAAACCGATGGGATACATCGATGTCGTTGAAATGTGTAATAAAGTTTTCAGTACAAGTCCTTTCCTTAAACTTTATGGAATTTCTGGTGAAAATCTTCCTAGTGGACGATCAGCTATTGTCAATTATCTTGAGCTGATACAAAGGCCAGTAAATCAAGGCTTTGCCTTATTATCAGATCTGCTATATGAGAAAGCTCAAGAACAGGGTGTTCGGATACTGTTTTCGGGGTATGGAGGAGATCAAGGAGTAACGCAGAGTGGCATTTTTTATTTGCAGGAACTTGCTTCAATGAAGAATTGGTCGAAATTGAAACATGAATTGAAAAAAGATGCTGAAAAGACAGGCAGCAAATATTTAAGGCGCTTTATTCGTTACTTTGTCTTGTCTTATGTTCCCCAAATTGGAATAATAAAAAAAAGATTGACCTTCTCCCCAAATGATTTTGATAATAGACGCTGGAAGGTTGTTGCAGTGAATCGAGACAACGCTAGAAATTTAGATTTTCGTAGTAGATATTTTAAGGCAGTAAAGCGGCCAGATTTTCAGAGTAACAGAGAGCTACAATACTATACGATTACCAAATCTAACTTTGAATCAGAAAGGCTGGAGAACTCTTATTATTCAGCTCGAAAAAGAAGAATCGAATATCGATATCCTTTTCTAGATGTGAAGTTGATAGAGTATTTTTATTCTTTGAAATCAGAATTGAAGTATAAGGATGGAACAAGAAGGTATTTGTTTCGATTGGCGATGGAGGGAATATTGGATGACAGGATTAGGAAGATTCCTCGAAAGTTTGGATTTGCAATACCAAATTCAGCGCAACGGGTGCTTCAAGATGAAGAGTGGTTAAAAGAAATTATTATGGATGGAAAATCTATGAATAATTTTCATTATGTGGACTATGATCAATTATTGTGGGTGATTAGTATCTTGAAAGACCCTATGGCTAAGAAAAGTAAGGACGTACCAACATTAGTTTTTCTGACAGCATTTAGTGTGCTATTACTCCAAAAATGGCAACGAGAAGGCAAGATTGATATAGGAATAAAGTATTGAGCCCATATACGTCGAGTTTACCAACAATTGGATAACCTGATGCCCCAATTTTCACAAGAATATCAAACCTTAATTAATCTCCTCAAAGAGGGGTATTTCAAGGAACCCGAGAGTCTTGATTTAGAATCATTGGCTGATCTGATTCAACGGCATAAGTTATTTCCGTTGATTTCGAAAGAGTTTGTTGGATTGCTTGATGTGGATAATCAGGCTAGATGGAAGGAGGAGATCAGGAAGCACACCATTCGATCGATGCTTCTTACCGGAGAACTTGGGTTGGTAATTAAGCAATTGGAGGGTGATAATATTGAGGTTGTTTCGATCAAGGGTCCAGTGCTTACCCAGGGTTTATATGGTGATATTGGGAAGAGGCACTTTGGGGATCTGGATTTGGTGGTGAAAAGGGAGGATCTTCAGAAGGTTTTGCATGCCTTGAGTGGGATGGGTTATGCATTAATCCATCCAAGATCTGATCTGACGGAAAAGCAATGGAACTACTATTTTAGGTACAAAAAGGATGTGGGCCTGGAAAACAGAGATAAACGGGTATTTGTGGAGCTTCATGTTGGAGTATACCGGCATGAGTTGTTGAGAGTGGCTGATGAGGGAATCATGTTTGAGGATATGGAGGAGGAGGTGATTGGGGGAACATCGGTCAGGTGCATGAATAAGGATAACACTTTCCTGTATTTACTTTATCACGGAGGCCAACATCTGTATTTCCGGCTTTTCTGGTTAAGGGATATCGCAGAGGCCATAAAAAGGTGGGATCTGGATCATTTAAAAATTCTGAACAAAGCGATTGAGCTGGGAATTGACAGGATGGTGGGTTTGGGTTTGCTGCTTGCGGAGGAATTCTTTGGTACTGAGATTCCTGAGGAGTATGGAGGCTATTTGAAAAAACATGCTTCCATCCTAAGGATTATAAAGAAGTTATGTATCCAAAGGATCTATGGTCCAGAGAATGATACGTTCATCATGAGGGTTCAAAGACACAGATACGCATTGTTGCTAAAGTCCGGACTGAGGTACAAATGGGCGGTGATTTCAAGCATCTTTCATCGCTGGTACATCCGAAAATTCCTGGGAGGCCACTAACCATTTACAGAGGTTCTCTAAAAAGTTCTTTTCAATTAATTCTAAGGGATGCTTAAGTAGTAACATGGCATATTCAGAGGGGTATTAAGGAAGCCACCTGGCATTTTTTTGCGCAGCAAAATACGCACGTGGCGATGAAATGCCCATCTGAAAAAAAAGGAGACTGACCCTGCTGAGACAGCCTCTTATTTCATCACATGACTCATAATCCCCACTGCCTCGCCGGCTTTGCCGTTCTGGAAGGAGATCATGATCATGTACTGGCCGGTTTTGCGGCAGAGGAAGTTGATGGGGTTGTATTCTTTGTCGGTTTTTTGGTCGTAGGAGGATAGTAGCATGTTGGAGCTGTCGTAGATGCGGATGATGGCTTTGCCCTTGTCGCTGCAGGTGTTGAAGCGGTAGATGTTGTTGCCGCGCAGGATGATGGCCTGGCGGTACACAGGAGGGCGTTCTCCTTTATCGGCCTTAGGGAGGCTTACAACGAATTCTTTCAGGTAGATGGCACCGTCGCCCGATTTGGTGGCGCAATCGTGCACCCGTTCCTTGCGGTCGCTCTGGACCATGGAAAGGGTGGTAAGACAAAATATAATGGCAACAGCGGGGGTCAGGATCTTTTGGCTAATTTGTTTCATGCGGCGGTGTTTCAAAGTGTTCGCATCTTTATTATATGTGGCTCTTATCATGTCAGTTTCTTCAAGAGGGGTATAGTCGGTGTTCTTGGTGTTCCTGGTGTTCTTGGGTCTTTTAGGTTATCGAGTTTCTTAGGTTTCAAAGGTTATTGTGTTTCTATGT
>Ga0255433_1038_pt1 | contig 12546 bp, 11 predicted proteins | sample ANMaggSSYBR02H12_FD_182672 | JGI IMG/M metagenome (GOLD analysis project Ga0255433, IMG submission 182672) | Sediment cell enrichment communities from methane seep in Santa Monica Basin, California, United Staets - ANME aggregate JGI... | ecosystem: Environmental > Aquatic > Marine > Cold seeps >...
GTCATTGTACTGAGTTGAAGCAGCGGTGAACCAAGAATGGAGATTCCAAGCCACAGTCTGCGGACGACGAGGAAGAGCAAAACGAGAACGCTTGGCACGATGAGCAGGATGCCTGCACCACCAAAGAGGTAGATCGGCTTATGTCCATAGCTGATGAGGAACTTCACCGTAAATAAGTCAAGCAAGACTTTGATCGTGCGACTCAAGCCGTATTTGGTCTCGCCAAATCGCCTTGGGTGGTGTTGAACTGGAACTTCAGTGATACGTGCCCCCACAGATACTGCATACGCTGGGATGAAGCGGTGCATCTCACCATAAAGGCGGAACCCCTCGAAAACATCCCTTCGATACGCCTTCAACGTGCAGCCGTAGTCATGCAGTTTAACGCCCGTTACTGTCGAGATCAGCCAATTCGCCATCCTTGAGGGGATCGTGCGGGTTATCAAAGTATCTTTCCGATCCACCCGCCACCCAGAAACGACATCATAGCCTTCTTCGATCTTCTCAACGAGCATGGGGATGTCCGCGGGGTCATTCTGAAGATCAGCATCTAAGAGAACAATGATCTCTCCGGCCGAATAATCGAGACCCGCCGCGATCGCAGCTGTTTGTCCAAAATTTCTGCGAAATTGAATTACGCTGACAATATCGCTCGCTTCTTGAGCGATTTCGAAGAGAATCTCCACACTTCCATCTTTTGAGCCATCATCCACGAATATGATTTCGTAGGAGATGTCAGCTAATGCTTCCGTAATCGCATCAAAAAGAAGCCGTAAGTTTTCAACCTCGTTAAAAACCGGAACGACAATGGAAAGATAGGGAATCCCATCCTTTCTTTTATCCTTGTTGTCCGATCTCACTGGCAGCGAAGCGGTTTCTTTGCTTTTTCCCTCCCCCATCATTTCACCTCAATCCACGCCGTTACCGGCGTTCTGAATCACTGCTGTAACCCCCGTATCCCAACGATGCCAATCGTCGAAGTGCTCATCCAGGATCTTCAAGCCCTCTCCGAGAGGTTCCAGCCCAACAGCCTCGAGGTCGGCATCGATCATGATAGGTACCAATTTCTTATAAGTAATCTTGGGTTCCCAACCTAATTGACGGCGAGCTTTTGAAGGGTCGGCATGAAGGTAATCGACCTCCGTCGGGCGAAAATAGCGCGGATCGATCTCCACATACTCCTGCCAATCCATGTCAGCGTAGGCAAACGCTTCTTCCACAAACTCACGGATGGTCGGGGCGACCCCAGTTCCAATGACGAAGTCGTCGGGTTGATCCTGCTGCAAGATTTGCCACATGACTTCGACATACTCCGGCGTATATCCATAATCACGGCGCGAGTCGAGATTTCCAAGATAAACTTTTTGCTGCAGGCCGGCCTTAATTCTCGCCACTGCCCGCGTCACTTTACGCGATAGGAACGTCGGTCCCCGCCGGGGGCTTTCGTGGTTGAACAATATCCCATTCGCCGCAAACATATCGTAGGCTTCACGGTAGTTAACAGTCATCCAATAAGCATACACCTTCGCGATCGCATACGGGCTGCGCGGTTCGAAAACCGTCTCCTCACTTTGCGGGGGCGGCGCATTGCCGAACATCTCGCTGGAGGACGCCTGGTAAAAGCGTGTTCTAATCCCGCTACGCCGAACAGCTTCCAAGATGCGCGTCGTCCCTAATCCGGTAACGTTTCCCGTGTACGCCGGCATGTCGAAGCTCACCTTGACGTGCGATTGCGCCCCCATGTGGTAGATCTCCTCCGGCTGAACGTTATAGATCATATTCGTTAGTTGCTCACCGTTTGATAAATTGCCATAGTGCAGGAACAGCTTCGCAGAAGGGTCATGTGGATCCTGGTAAATATGGTCGATGCGCTCAGTGTTAAAAGCTTTCGTCATTTTCCAATTCCCTTAGGTTTGCAATATAGTGAACCAATATTCAATCGCTGAATTATACCCCTCAAGAGGGCTTCTCTCTACCCCCGTAGCCTTTTCGTACGAATAACGTCAGATAGGAACATTCCTGCTAGATAGATGACTGTGAAGAAGAGGATACTCCCCAGAGTAGCTTCCAAGCTGAGTTTTGGCATATTGTAATATCGACCCAGGTACCAATGCGTGATTAGTAAATAATTCACACTCAGAACGACGAACCAGCGTTTCAACCAGGGGCTTTCAGTTAGACGTACCTCAACCCAAGTCCACGCGATCAGAGCAGCCTGGGCTGCAAGGAATATGACCCGATAGCGAGGATTATCCCATTGATACCCCGGGGCGCGGTAGGAGGAAATCAACGCCGTCACCCAGATGAGAACGGCGAGATAGAACTCCAGACTCCTCCATCCCTTTCTTCGGAAAGCCAGCCAAGTCCCATAAATCAGGAACGGCAGCATCAAGAACCATCCCAGACTGCGCCAAATACCGATGCTGCGCCAGATAGGCGCACCTGGTGCAATCAAGGCAGCCGGCAAGAAGGGTTGAATGAGTCCATATAGGACGAGGAAAGGGGTCCGAAAACTGGCCGGCAAACGATCAAGCAGGGTATCGAGCATATCTGATTGTTCGCTGACGAGTGTAATCCGCCATTGATCCCCTGCATTCACCCACCATTCTCGAACAACTTCCCAGGGGGAGCCGGCGATGGCGTCCAGACCCGCCCATGCTCGGACAGCGAGAGCAAGGGCTGCCAAGACAATCACGCCGAGTAGAGCCAGAATAAATAAATTTCGCCGCCCCCCAATCCCAAGCCCCTCCCAAAACCAGGCTGAAATGACAATCGCAAAGATCACGATCACAAACGGTGGCGATATCGGCAAGGCCAATATCAATGCAGATGCCACGACGATCGCGATCCCACCCTTCAACTCCCCTTTCCGCATCCGTGAATAACCATAAAGGGCAGCGGCCAGGGCGGCGATGAGAAAGGGCTCGCGCATCTGTGACGCACCCAGCAACACCACCTCAGGGTAAAGCGCCATTATCCAGGCTGCGATCATCGCCTCTTTATCGCCGATAGTAGAAGCCACAAAGCCCCAAGCGAAAAGCACCGCCAGCGCCGAAACCGCGGCTGACATTACGACAATCAATAAAGGACGCTGGGTATCCGGGCTGAGATAGCGATAGATGCTGGAGCTAAAAAAGAGCAACCCCCCGTATTGGTCGCTTCCTGTCGGGTTTGTAAACGCAGTTGTAAGCGCTTGGTCCATTCCGGATCGCGACCAGGCATCGGTATCGCGTTTGTAAGAATCCCAAAACACATAACCAGCCCTTTGTGGTTTCTCGTCATAACCCCAGATTGGCAAACCCCGATAGAGCACTACCCCCACGAGAACTCGCAATCCCAGGGCGACCAGGGCAGCCACAAGAAGAGCTTTTCCCGCGCCTTCCTTCTTATAAAACTTCCAAACGAAATAAATAATGAGCAGGGAGATGCTCACTAAAAGTGAATAAGCCAACCAGCCTTGGAGGGTGAATCCAACGAGATCAGAACAGGCCAATATGGCGCAAGCGGCCAGCGCCGGGAGGATCCACGCCAGGGCAATCCCAATTCGTTTCAACGGTCAATGACCTCTAAGCCGATTCTTTCCCTACTCCAAAACCAGAGACTGCGGCCAACCAGGTAAAGTACCAATACCTGCAAAGGTACAAGAAAACGCGGGTTGTCGCCATGATCGAGGAGCGTTTGCAGGATGGAAATCATCCAGATCATCCCACCCACCGCCATAGAAATTAAATCGAAATGCAATCTCCGACGCCACTTGGCGCTCGCGGCAACCAACACGCTGAAAGCGATGAATAGGAAATTCGCCAGCAGGGAGATTCCCCTTCCAACAATCGCCATCCCGCTCAAGATTCCCCCTGCAAACACCGATTGTACCGCTTCTGGACGCCAATAAACGGGCGCTTTCCAGAAGGAGATCCAGCCGGCGATGACGTTTTTTAAATAGAGATCGGGATGATGCCTGATCAACCACCAGGAGAGCCGCTGCATCTCGCGCGCGAGCTCATAGAAACCTAAACCTGAGACCTTCGAGATCTCCGGGATCGCCTCCCAAATGGCATTGGTCTGCACCCCGCGCGCCGCGATCTGCGCATCCCGGAAGCGGATATAGGTGTCGCGAATGGACGCGTACTCATCGGGAAGAAACTCGAAATATTCACCCGTATGCTGCACGAGGCTGTAACCCGCCATCGCTGTGGGCGATACTACATGATAATGCTGTTTCATATAGACCAACCAGCTGCCCTGCAGGGCTAATGGTCCGAGGGAATATAATGCCACGAACAGCAACTTTTTTTTCCAATCCCCTTTCGCTGCAAGCCAGACGAAGGGAAGGAACCACACTGTCAATGGAAAAAACAAAGGACGGATCAAGCCCACCACGCTGACCGCCACTCCCAGTAATAGTACGAGGCCATATCCCCAAGCAGGGCTTCTAACGCGGGTGAAACAAACGAACAGGCAAAGACTCAGAACAACAAAGAACGTCGTAAGCGTTTCCGTCAAGAGGTTGGCTTCAAAGAGAAACTGCCCGGGGATGAGATTGTAGAGAGCGCCGACGACAAAACCGAGCACCATGCTGTTTGTCGTCCGCCAGGTGATCCAGTACAGAAGCATCGATATCGTCAACCCCAAGAGCATCTGTACCAGCCACACTCGATCGGGCTGCAAGTCGAGCAACGCTAGAAAGGCCGGATAGCCGGGGACGCGTGTGCCGTCATAACCGCTGAAGGATAGATCTTTTAGGGCTTCCCCCAGACGCATGTAGGATCCTGTATCGCCGTAGGATATCGGACCATAATTTAACCACAGCCAGACGCGCAACAGTACCCCTACCAGTAAAAGAGATCCTGGCCATAGGAATTCCCGCTTCCGTCCATACGTTTCTAAACCTGCGCCAAGATCATGCAGCATCGTTTTTTTCCAATCCATCCAGCAGCCTTCTGGCACGGTCACGCCAGTCGTATTGAGCGGCGTCTTGGCGCGCTCTCTCCGCGAGCGAGTTCCGGCGGCTATCATCCGCGATCAATTGATTCAGCGCTTCGTCCCACGCCGCTACATCATTGGGAGGGAGCAAAACCGCGTTCCCATCGTTCAGGACCTCACGAAAAACCGGTAAATCACTGGCGATAATCGCCCTTCCCGATGCAAGATACTCAAACTGCTTCATCGGGCTGGCAAACTGCGCCGTATCTCCCCCGCTGCTGCCAGAAATCTTATGCTCATAGGGCATCAGCAGCACATCACAAGCCGCCTGAACCAAGGGTAGCCGCTCGTTAGGAATAAAATCCAACAGCTTGACGTTCTGCAAACCAACTTTCTCCAACCGACTGCGCCAGAACTCAACCGCTTCGGGCTCACCGCCAGCCCATAAGAAATGGACATCTTGGTTGCGCCAGGCCAGGTCCATTAACATATCAATCCCCCGCCCTGCATAAAGATGCCCGGCATAACCAGCTGTGAAACCCTCAGTAAGACCTAATTTTTCTCTCGCCTTTTCCGGACCAGGGAGATTGTGATATTGCGCCAGGTCCATTCCCATTGGAGCGACAAGCGCGAAGGGCGGCTCAAGATCAACTTGATAGGCATCACTTAACCACTCACGCATCGCCTCTGTGATCGGCAGAAGCCTAGTCGCTCCTCTACCCTCAAGGAATCTGCGAAACAGGATCGGACCCAGACGACCTTGCGGGCGATCATGAACCTCCAATGCAGTCGGCAACCCCAACGATGAAGCAATCGCCGCCGCCTGAAGCGGCCACACGTAACACAACGACGGATCCCACGCTCGCGCCTTCAAGACTGCTTGAAGGGAAAAATCGTACCGCCGAAAAACTTCGAAACTGGTTAGCCAGGAAATCGGGAATGAATCGCGAATGCCGTAAAACTCATTTAATTCCGCCCAGACTATCTTTGGCTCAGGACCCGGGAGCCAGAGATGAATATCATGACCCAGGTCAACGAAAGCCTGGCAGACCTTCATCACCTCAATGGAATTGGCTGTACGAGACGGCACCCTTGAAGCGGAGATAAGTGCGATTCGCATAATAAATCAACCGCCTTAAGCCTGTGCTGGTTCGATCGAAACTCGCTGGAGTTCTCGTAGGGTTTTCCAAACAAGAACAGCAGTGGTTACGAAGAGGTAAGCACTGAATAAAGCCGCCATACCATTGGCACCCATTATAGGGACAAGCATTATCGTTCCAATGACTTTGCCAATGGCGAATACGAAATGGACTTTGGCTGGGTAATCAGGAAGACCAAGCGGCAGCAGGACAAGCTGGTTCCAGTAAAAAATGTTGACGGCTATCACACCGACGAGAAGGATGAGAATATTGATATAGGAGGTGGGAAGGAAATCCGGTCCATATAAACCGACTACCCAAGGTCCAAAGAGCACAAGCCCAAGGCTGGCAGGTAAAGTCCAGGCGGCAGCGAGGATAGTTCCGCTGCGTAATAAGTAACGGACATTCTCCCAGTGACGGCTTGCAACCTCTCTCGCTACCTCCCTGTAAGTCGTACTAATCAACGGAGTAACGGGGGTCATAAGGATATTCATGATCGCCTTGGCAATCTTGTAGTAACCCACCTGCAATGGGGTGCTGAAGTAAGCCAGCCAGAGCATCTCGCTATCTCTTGAGATTAATTTAATCGTCCCAGAGAGATTCGTGCTAATGCCAAAGCGCACCAGTTCTGCACGGCGCGGAGCTAATAGCGACAAAGGCGCTCGCCACCATCCCCGACCCCACACTTTATGCGCCTGCCAAAGTCCAGCCAGTGAAATAAATAGGCCCCACACCACTTTTCCAACTAGGTAGGCGATGACAACATCCCTTAGATCGCCCCTGTTGACGAAAGCTACAACGATGAGCAAAATCGTTAATATGCTTTGCCCGATCGTCGCGTAGGCGATCACGCCAAAGCGATTGAAGTACTGGAGCAAACCGATAGCACTCTCTGAGAATAAACTCGCTAAAACGTAGAACCCATAAAGAGCGAATAGGGGGGCGAGGTCAGGATTGTGGGCGAAGAGACGCGCCGCCAGCGGGGAGAGCAGAACCACAAGCCCATAGGCGACAATTGACCCGATCAACTCAATAAAAGCCGCTGCCCTAAACACCGCTGCCGCCTGTGCATCCTGCTCTTTTGCACTGAACTCCCCCACAAAACTGACGACAAGTTCACTCATACGGAACGAGATTAGACGGTATACATTGCTAGAGAACTGCGTGATGATCCCAACCAGGCCTGCCCCCTCAACGCCCAGCAACCTCGCCGTCAGGATGCCCTGACCCATACTCAGACCCGCGGCAATCGTCTGCGCGCTGAAAAGGTATCCCGTGTTACGGATCACACGCTGAAATAGTGGATGGGAAATAAATCGCTTCAGAGAAGCAGAGCCGAGGCGATACAACGAACGGAGCATGCTCATCTAGTCAGTTGTTGGGATGGATTCCGCCCAATCCCGCTCCTGGAGATACCACGAGATTGCAGCTTCCAAACCTGTCTCCAGCGAAACCTCGGGGTGCCAGTCGAGAAGTCTCTGCGCCTTGTGAATATCAGCCCATGTTGAGGGCATATCCGCAGGTGCAGTTTCCCTTTGATCGATGTCAGCGCTCTTGCCGAGACGCTCTTCAATCATCGTTATCACGTCCATCATCTTCACCGGGCGGTCTCCCCCCAGGTTAACCACTTCAAAACCCAACGGACGTAGAGCGGCCACTGTTCCCCGGGCAATATCATCTACGAATGTGAAATCGCGCTCCTGAAGACCATCACCATACAAAACCAGAGGTCGCCCTTCAGCAATCCATTGGATGAACCGGAAAATACTCATGTCAGGACGGCCCGCGGGTCCAAAGACCGTGAAGTAGCGCAGGATTGTGATATCCATCTCGTGCAGGTAGTGATAGCTATGACAGAGCATCTCCGCCGCGCCCTTCGATGCAGCATAGGGAGAAAGTGGCTGGCTGGTGTCAGCGTCCTCGTTATATGGCCTGGGGTTGTGCAGCCCATACAAGCTTGACGTCGAAGCCTGTACAAGTTTAGGAATGGACCGGTCGCGGCAGGAATCGAGTAGATTCAAAGCCCCGATGACATTCGTCTCATAATAAACCCATGGATCGCTTACGCTCTGGCGCACTCCAGCCCGTGCAGCGAGATTGATCACGCCATCATAGGGTTCATCACCGAGTGCATGCTCAAGTTCGTCTCGATTGGCGATATTGATTCGTTTTAAAGTGAAGCGTTCGTCTTCCTGGAACTGTTCAAGCCGCCACTCTTTAAGGCGTGGATCGTAGGAATCGTTGATGTTATCGATGCCAACGACGATGGCCCCCGAATCCAGCAGATGTCTGGCTACTCGAGCGCCGATAAAACCGGCTGCACCTGTAAGGAGATAACGCGCCATTAGAGCCTCATAATTTTCGGTGATTCGATCCCACGGTACCGGAACGCGTTGCGAGTATCAAAGATGAACTCGGCGGCATTGGCGATCCCCTGGTAATCGAAATCGGAATGGTCAGTGACAAGAACGACACAATCTGCCTGTTTCACCGCACCTAAAACGTCGCTGCTGGATTTTAAGCTCCAGTCATCGCCTTCGGTCAAAGGCACATATGGATCATGGTATTCCACGTTTGCACCTTTATCCAGGAGCAGCCCAATGATATCCAGTGCGGGCGACTCGCGGACGTCAGAGACATGCTTCTTGTAGGCCACACCTAACACGAGCATTTTCGAGCCCTGGATTGATTTTCCGATCAAATTCATGGCATCTTGAACCCGCTGGACGACATAGCGGGGCATGTTCGTATTGATCTCGCTGGCCAACTCGATGAAACGAGCGTTGTACTTTACGCTCTTTAATTTCCAGGAGAGGTAGAGCGGATCAATTGGGATGCAATGTCCTCCAAGGCCGGGTCCTGGAGTGAACTTCATGAAACCAAAGGGCTTCGTCCCTGCGGCTTCGATAACCTCCCAAACATCCATGCCCAGACGATCACACATCAACGCCATTTCATTGACCAGCCCAATATTGACCGCCCGGAATGTGTTTTCGAGCAGCTTCGTCATTTCAGCAGTTTCTGTCGACGCAACAGGAACGATAGTTTTCATCGCCTTACCATACATCGCCGTTGCGACTTCAGTGCATGCCGGTGTGATCCCACCGATCACCTTCGGTGTATTTACAGTTGTCCAATCCGACCGGCCCGGGTCCACTCGCTCTGGTGAGAAGGCCAGAAAGAGATCCTCACCGACCTTTAGACCCGTGGATTCCATCTCCGGCTGGACAAGTTCACGCGTCGTCCCAGGATAGGTGGTGGATTCAAGGATGATCAACATCCCGGAGTGGAGGACTTCTCGCAGGGCTTTCGAGACCGAGATGATATAGGACAGGTCAGGGTCTCCTGTTTTCCTCAATGGTGTAGGTACACAGATGCTCACACCATCAACTTCAGCCAGGTCTGCGTAGTCGGTCGTAAACTTCAAGCGCCCATCGCCCACAAGCCGAGACAGAATTTCATCGCCAATGTCTTCGATGTAGCTTTTACCATCACGCAGTAGGTCTATTTTTGCTGGATCTACATCAAGGCCAATCACTTGATAACCGGCCTCCCCCAAGACGACGGCAAGTGGAAGTCCAACATAACCCAGGCCAACAACGCCTATTGTGGCCTTACCTTGTTTGAAACGCTCGATAAGTTTCAGGGCAGCGGGCGGCAAAATTGACTCTTTTTTTGACATATCGGTATTAAACTCCAGATTGAGTTCGTACATTGAAGTCTTTGGAGGCCCGATGATCAGCCTCGGGGCACAGGCTCAACCTGCTTTCTCCAAAATAGCGCCAAAATCAAAAAAGTTCGAGTTGCTCAGGATCCACCGGAGTTGGCTTATCCGGTTGGGAGGTGGAATCTCCTTTTTCGATCAGTGCAGGAAGCGTGGAAAAATCCGCCTCGATAACTTTTCTGAGGGATGGCTGATGCAATGCCGCTGCTGGATGATACATCGGGACGATCAATCTTCCATCGATCTCCTTCGCCTGTCCATGGATCTTGCTGATACGAGTATCTGGGAAGTATCCAGCCATCGAGAATCGCCCGAGAGTGACAATCACCTTAGGGTCGATTGCCTCGATCTGACGTTCGAGGTATTTCCCACATGCTTCAATCTCTTCCGACTGAGGATCGCGGTTGCCGGGTGGTCGGCATTTTACAACATTGCCAATAAACACATCCTCCCGCTTAAGATCAATACTAGCGAGCAAATCCTCAAGAAACCGACCCGCAGCTCCCACAAAAGGCTTTCCTTGTTCGTTCTCGTGAAATCCCGGTCCCTCACCAATAAACATTAAATCAGAATCAGCCGGTCCTTCACCCGGCACTGATTTCTTTCGTGAGGCATGGAGTTTACAGTCAGTACAGACCTCAATTTCCTGCGCAATTGCTTTTAGTTTTTCAGCCGCTCCCACTCTATCCCTCCAGACTCTTTTCCCGCCATCCTGGTAAATCCTCGAGGACCATCAACAATGCATCCTCGTGATTGTCCCGATAATACCGCGCCTTCCGTGCTTTGAACCGGAAACCGAATTTCTCATACAGATCAATCGGTCCTTCATTTGACTCCCGAACCTCGAGAGTGACAAGATCGGCTCCAAGGCGCAAAGCTTCTATTAAAGCTTCTTCTAATAACCTGCGTCCAATTCCCTGCTCCCTGTACTCTGGGTGCACAGCGAGTGTGCTTATATGCGCCTCATCAACAAGGAACCAGAAACCAACATACCCTACGATAGGTTGTTTGAGTTGATATTCCAATTCGGCGACGAAAAGATACGCGGCCGAGTTCTCGGTTAACTCAAGGCGGTAAGTTCTCTCTGACCATGGGAGCGAGAATGAAAGTCTATCGATCTGAACGACTCGTTCCACGTCCAACAAAGACATTGTTCGAATGCGAATGCTGATACGTTCAATTACCTGAGTGACATCCATCAAATAGGCTTCAGATAGATTGGAGAGAGCCCGCCCACCGACACCTTTTTACGGGATTTCAACTGCTTCCAGGCTAGCTCAGCTAGAAATCCTGGTCGACGAACGCACTGCACAGGAGGGGCTAATTCTACGCCAGGTATGCCGCGTAACAACGCCCGCGTCTGGTTGTCCATGTCTGCACAAATATAAGCTTGATTCTCCAACGATTCTTTAAGTTCATCCCAGGTGAGCACATCTGGCTCACCCTGCGGCTTCCAGACTCCACGGGTCCATTTGTACCACAAACCCGCGATTCGCTTGCGCCCCGCCCTCACAGCTACAAACATCGGCTCCGTTCGCTTCGGTTGAGCGAGAGCTAGAATGTCCATCGTTGAGATACCGACCGTGGGTAGACCGCGTGCAAGAGAAAGCCCTTTCGCAAGTGCCAAACCGATCCGCAATCCCGTAAAGGATCCTGGACCAATCGCCACGCCAATGGCTTCGATAGAAGCAATCGGCTCTCCAACTCTGCGCATGATGAGCGCAATTTCTGGGGCGAGTTCGACGGTATGATGCCCCTCACCCTCCCAAACGCACTCCGCGATAACCCGGTCTCCTCCATGGAGAGCGATGCCCAGCATTTTCGTGGATGTATCAATCGCTAACAGCATAATCAGCCCCCAAAAGCCGATCGTCGGAACTGGTCCAACTTCCGCTCATAATTTAAGCCGTGGGCAGTGACTTGCATACCGCGGTGAAGCTCATCCACCCAGCGCAGTGTGATCCACAATCGCTCGGGCGGCAGCATTTCTGCAATCCGCTCAGGCCATTCCAATAGGACGGGAGCCTTATCCTCGATGAGTTCATGCAATCCAATGATGTAGGCATCGTCGACACCGACCATGCGGAAGGCATCCACATGGTAAAGAATCTGCTGGTCCGCGCGCCGATATTGGTTTACGAAAATAAAGGAAGGGCTTGTGACGACGTCGAGAGATCCCCAGCCCCGCGCGATCCCTTGTGCGAGTGTTGTTTTACCGGAACCCAAATCTCCGGCCAAACAAATTAAATCGGATAGTTCCAACAATTCGCCAAGGCGAACCCCAATCCGAATCGTTTGTTCCGGGCTATGACTTTGGAAATCGAGACTTTGCCCTTCTAGAATTGGCATCTTAAGTTCGCGATTATACGCTAGCGAATAAGACCCAACAAGCACGGGGTCAAGGACATTCTACTCTTCCCTTCATTCTCGCTCCATGCTACCATCACATGCATGCGCGTTCTCATAATTTCCGACATCCACGCAAACATCACCGCGTTAGACGCAATCATCGACGATGCGCCTCCCTATGACGGTGTTTGGTGCCTGGGCGACCTGGTTGGTTATGGCCCTGATCCCAATGAGTGCATCGAACGAGTACAGAGACTTCCAGAACTTCTCTGTCTGATCGGCAACCATGACAAAGCTGCTATCGGCGAGATACCGCTTTCACGTTTCAACCGAGACGCGGGGGAAGTTGTCGCTTGGACACAAAGAGAGTTAAAGGATGAGGGTAAGGCATTCCTACAAACCCTCCCCAGC
>Ga0255433_1041_pt1 | contig 12227 bp, 16 predicted proteins | sample ANMaggSSYBR02H12_FD_182672 | JGI IMG/M metagenome (GOLD analysis project Ga0255433, IMG submission 182672) | Sediment cell enrichment communities from methane seep in Santa Monica Basin, California, United Staets - ANME aggregate JGI... | ecosystem: Environmental > Aquatic > Marine > Cold seeps >...
CACTGGACTTGCAGACGTGTTATCTGCAAGAGAAGTTTAGACAAGATGATGATAGACTCATTGGGCTACTTGATGACATACGTTCAGGTGAAATATCAGCCTCATCGGAAGAACTACTGGCAAGCAGGCATGAAAAAGAACTTAGCATTGCTACACCTACCAAACTCTATACGCATAATGTAGATGTAGACCGCATAAACCTAGATGAGTTAGCCAAACTTGATGGTGAGACTAAACTGTTTGTCTATGAGTCTAAAGGGAGTCAAAAGAACATAGAAAAGATTTTTAAATCCTCTTTGGTTTTAGAAGAGTTGGCTCTCAAAAAGGGTGCAGTCGTAATCTTCATAAAAAACAACCTAGAAGCAGGCTATGTTAACGGTACTACAGGTACAGTACAAGGTTTTAGCCCTATAGACAACATGCCCATAGTCCGAACCACGGAGGGCAAGAAGATAAAGTTAGATCTAGAAGACTGGTCACTGGAAAATGACAGTGGTAAGGTCACAGCTACTGTCTCACAAGTACCCTTACGTTTGGCATGGGCGATTACCATACATAAGTCACAAGGTATGACGCTTGATGCAGCTGAGATAGACCTCTCTAAAACCTTTGAGACAGGGCAGGGGTATGTGGCACTTTCACGCATTAAGAACATAGAAGGTTTACGGTTGATGGGGTTAAATACTATGGCACTGCGTGTTGACCCGCTCATTTTACATGTTGATGACCGCATTAAGATGGCATCTAAGAAAGCGAGTGATGCTATAGAATCTTTGTCTCAAGAACGTTTAGTATCGATGTTTGAAAGTCATGTCTCACACCTTGGCGGGATAGTAAGCAAAGAGAAGATAGACGAAGAGATACAAAACATCAAAGCAGGTAAACCCTCACACTCTGCCTATGTCACACCCACACATGTAAAGACAAAAAAACTCATAGAAAAATCAGATACACTCATAAAACTCGCTACCAACAGAGGCTTAGGTAAAAGTACCATAGTGAACCATTTAGCACTCATAAAAGAGGAAAACCCTGAGATAGACCTAGACAAATACAAACCTAAAGATGAAGTGTTTGAACAGGTAGATGAGGTAGTGTTGAAGCTAAGAACCAAGAACTTAAAAGAAAACTTTTCTGAAGATGGCACGTTGCGCCTAAAGCCAGTGTTTGAAGCTTTAGGTGGAGATGTGAGTTATGATGATATGCGGGTTTGTATGTTGTTTTTAGCATAAGGTTGAGATGATGACTTTTGCACAACAGATACTAGACTTTTACTTCTCTCTACCAAAGGATTCTCCTTTACCTAACGGTGTAGAGACCATCTACCCCTTTGACAATGCAGAAACACGAAGAATTATGCAAACCTTTTTTGACAAGTACTATGCTGATGAGAGACCACGTACGTACTTAGTAGGTATCAACCCTGGTAGGCTTGGTTCTGGCATCACGGGTATAGGTTTTGCAGATGCGTATCATTTGGAAAAGTATTGCGACATACCTAACAGCTTTGACAAGCGTGTAGAGATATCTGCGGCGTTTATGTTTGAAGTCATAAAAGCGTATGGTGGGGTGGAGAAGTTTTATAAAGACTTTTTCTTTACAACGGTTATGCCACTTGGGCTACTTAAAAATGAAAAAAATTATAACTACTATAATGACCTACAAACACAAACAGCGTTAGAACCTTTCATAGAAGAAACACTCCTTAAACAAATGTCATTCCCCGAAGCAAAACCCAACATCATCTGCGTAGGACAAGGCAAAAATCTAAAATATCTCAAAGCCTTTAATGACAAACACAATTGTTTTGAGAGTATAGAAGTCGTGCCTCACCCTCGTTGGGTAATGCAGTATAGGCGTAAGGAGAAGCAGAAATATATTCAGAATTATATTGATACTCTAAAGATATGTCATACTTTATAAAGCCTTGATAGGCTTCGTTAACAAATACCCACCCACAAGCACAGGAATAATCCCCATCATTTGACGAAACTCAGGTACTTCATTTAAATAGAAGTATGCAAAAAAGAGTGTCATCATGGGTACCAGTCCCATCATGGCAGAGATTTTGGTGATGGAGGTTCTGTGTAGTGCTTCTATCCACATGATCTTAGAGATGACATAGATAAATATACCTATGAGTAGTAGGTATGGTAGTGCAGACATCAATCCTTCATACGTAGTAGCTGGTTCAAAATACCAGGCCATGAGTGCTATAAAGGGTAACCCTACAACGGTTCTAAAGCCTAAGATCGTTTCTGATGAACAAAAAATTCGTGCTCTTTTTTGGTAGAGATTGGCAATGGGTGCGATGGCAGCAGCTACTAAGATGAGCAGATCTCCTTTGTTCAATGTCAGTTCCTTGGGAAAGAGAATGATCAATGCACCTATACCCATAATAACGGCACCGACTAAATGCAAAGTATCCATCTTTTCTTTGCCAAATACATTGAAGTAGAGGTATGAGAAAAGAAGTTGCAAGAAGATGATGACAGCCATGTTGCCTGCTGTTGTGTATTGCATTCCTATGAAAACAAGTGTAAAGAGCAGGGTGATCCAAAAACTTGTAAGAAGTAAATCTTTGTAAGCTTCTTTATTTTTAAGTTCCATAAAACGCTTACGTTTAGCCATAATGGCTATGAAAAAGACTAACGCGATGATGAGAGAGTAGGTATATGTATGCAACGCTCCGATGTAAGACATGGAGACGATGGAAAGTATGGGAAACCAAGATTCAAGCAGGGCAAGCCCTAACATAAGTAACTCACCTTCACGTTCTTTGGTCATGCGTTTATCCGTTATCTGTTGAGGTAGTGTTATCAGTCTCCACATACCACCGCTTCAAAAAATCTTCCCGTTCAAATATCTTTGCACCCAACATAAGTTTGTAGGGCATATAACACTGCCCCAGATTCCAAAAGGCAAAGCCATTTTTTTGGAGATACAGAGCAAGCAGTACGAGTTGGGTTGTGCCGTAGTTTTTGTACTCTTTTTCTCGCTTGCTAAAACCACTGAGACTGGTGTAGGTTTTCCCTATCATATAGCCTATCTCCCCGGCAACTACTTCACCTTCATCTCTTATAAGTGCCGATATGACTTTAAAGTTTTCATCTACACCTTGAGAAGCTTTGAGTGTCTTTACGTACTTAGGTGTCAACCAGTTGTTTCGATGCAGTCTGTTGATGCCCTCAACCACTTCATCCAGATTTTGACTTACTTCAAGTTGCAGGTTTCTTTTTTGCAGTAGTTTTTTTACCTTTGTGCTGATGTGCAGGTCATCAAAGTCCAGCAGAGCATAGCTGAACTGTATCTCCGGAAGTAACAGCTCTTCCTCCTCATAATAGTCCGTAACAGCGATAAACCCTGCCTTTGCCTTGGCTATATAATATTCAGCAGAAAAATCATCACTCCAGTAGTAATTTTTAAACATATCAGGGTAGATGGACTCATGAAGTATTTGATGATCTGTCAAGTCATCATAAGAGAGCTGATGGATGCCTAGTTGCGTGTTGTTCATATGTTACCGGTCTTTACCTATGACAACATCAATATTTTTCTTTACAGCAATATCCTGTTCTTTGTACCATTGTGTTGTTGCCAGTTTTGGAAATACTGTCGCCATGATCTTTAAAGGAGTATTGTCCCAGTTTTCTGAGTTTTTGGACATAGACCAGTTACACTCTTTAAGGACATAGGAAAATATTTGATTCATGAGGATGTATTGCTGTTCAACAGCTGTTTTATCTTTATCTTTTTCATTGCTTAAAATAGTTTTGACCAACTGTTTTCGCAGATCTCTTGGATATTGTGCTTTGAGTTCATCTATGATCTCTTCTTTTTTCATGTATAACCTTTATATGTTCTAAGTCTGTATTATACTAAAACTGTTTAAGTCTGTATAAACGCTAAAGTTTCTTTCACAACAGTTTCATCATCTAAAATGGCTCTATGTCCCAATCCTGTTGTTTGTTTTAGTGTAGCCCAAGTCCATCTCTTACATAGATCTTTAGAGTGTTCTATGCCTATTTCTTTATCACCTTCATCATGGAAAATGAGTGTGGGTACTTGAAAGTCTGATGCGAAAATATCTTGCCAGTCTTTTCCGTATTTTTGAAAGTTCTCTTCATTGTTCTTCCAAGTGTAGTCACGCATTTTCTCTACGATCTCTGCAGGGATATGAAGTTGTTTGGCAAAATTATCCGAAACAGAGATGACATCATATATAGGTGCCACAAAAACAAGTTTTTTAGTTTCTAACCCCAGTTTAGAAGCCACAGTCACTGCAGCCCCGCCAAAGGAGTGTGCAATGATACACTCTACCGGACCTATGTGTCTCATAACTGCTTGAACACTATCTGCCCAGTTGGATAGGTCTGAGAGTTTTCCTTTAGTCTCTCCATGACGCAATGCATCATAAGAGACTATTTGGTAGTTATGTTTGAGTAGCATATCAGTAAAATGACTCATGCTTAGCGAAGTGGTTGACCAGCCATGTACTAAGAGAACTATGGGCTGATCTTCCTTGCCCCATCTATACCCTTGCAGTGTTACATTTTCATAAAGAGGGATATGAAACTTTTGGGGTTGCGGTAGAGATCTTTCATTACGGTTTTTTCTTTTAGTATTGACAGGATAGTGGAAAAGTCGATGTGCAGTGATGACAGCCAAAGAAGGAAATAAACGACTGAGAATAGCAAAATAAATGCGTATAAGTTTTAGTTGTATTGGATGATGCATTGTTATTTCCTTTCCTCTCGAGTAAATGCAGGAACTAACCCTTTTTGAATGATAAAATCTTTTACACACTCTTCTATCATGATATAAACCTCTTCCAATCCTTCAAAATCATCAAAAAAATAAGGATCAGGTACATCAGCTCCATCATAATTAGAAAAATTACCCAAGAGATCAACATTGGAAAAGCCTAAAGCTTCTAATTTTTCTTTGATCGCTCTATCCATTGCTACAATATAATCAAAAGTAGTTTGATCCTGCCGGCTAACTTTACGTGCGCGTAGGCTAGAGATATCAATTTCATGTAGTTCTGCTACTTTGATGGAATCAGGACAAGGTACTTCATTTTCGTACCGTTGACTTGTACCTGCTGAGTCTATGATGAGATCCAAGTTTAGTTCTTTTGTTATGGATTTAGCTATCCCCTCAGCTATAGGACTTCTACAAATATTTCCCAAACACACAAACAGTACTCTTGTCACTTTACTTCCTTATTTATACTCTTTAAATATACTTCATTTGCAGTTATGATAGGAGTCATGATGATCATGGAAGCATTGTATCAAATTTTATGTATAATCTTTAGAAAATTCCAGAAGGAGATAGAGGTGAAGATATTTATCATTTTATTATTTATTGTTACTTTATCACTTCATGCAAAAGACTATAGTGAAGATCCAAAGACTAAACTCTTTATAGAGAGTATGGTGAAGAAACATGACTTTAAAAGATCATATCTTATTGAATTGTTCTCAAATGTAAAAGTACAAAAGAGTGCACTTCGTTTTTTTGTAAAGAGACCAAAGAAGAAGTTAACAGAAAAACAGAAAGTACGTTTACAAAAACTTTATCCAAAGCATGGAGCATGGGATCGTTATGTCAAGTTAAAAGTAACCCCTAAACGTATACAGCAGGGTAGAGCATTTATAAAACGTTATCAAAGTACCTTCGATGAGGTGGAAAAGCATTATGGTGTACCAAAGGAGTATATTGCTGCGATCATTGGTATAGAGAGTGCTTATGGTGTTAATGTGGGAAAATATCCGGTTTTTGATACTTTAACTACATTGGCTTTTGAAAAAAACAGAAGAAATAGGTTTTTCAAAAGTGAACTTGAAAAATTTATTTTACTTTCATACAGACAGGAGTTTAACCCAAAAAATGTCAGAGGCTCCTATGCCGGTGCTATAGGACTGGGACAGTTTATGCCAAGTAACTATGAAGCCTATGGTGTAGACTTTAATGGAGATAATAGAATTACATTGCAAAAACCAGAAGATACTATAGCGAGTATTGCTAATTATTTGAAAAAAAATGGTTGGCGTAAAGGAGAAGAGGTAGCTACAAGAGTAAGTTATGAAGGAGAACGGTTTTCTCAATATAAGACAGGCTATAAGCGTACATACAAGCGTAAAGAACTTAAAGGGATAGAACCAAAAAATGGTAGATGGGACTATCATGGGAAAATAAGACTTATAAAGCTGAACAGAACAAAGTATGATGAACTTTGGTATGGAGCAAAAAACTTTTTTGTTATTACCCGCTATAACCATAGTGCTTATTATGCGATGTCAGTACATCAGTTAGCAATGCAAATCAAAACAAAATCAAAAGAAGAGTAAGTGTATGAAAATTAATGTCATCATCATCGATAAAAAGGGTAAAGATCAACTTTATGCTCCACTGATAGAACACTATAAAAAGATAGCCAAACCTTTTGCAAAAGTTGAGGTCATTGAACTTTTTGATAAAGAGATAGCCAAGGCACAGGATATCTCACCTGAGGCAGCTCAGAAATCGTACACAAAAGCATTGGAAAAATATTTAAGCTCTGGTGTAAATATCGCTTTAGATCCTTCGTCAAAAGAGGTTGATAGTTTTGATTTCGCAAAATTGCTTAAGGATAGCGTGACTGTAAACTTCTATATTGGCGGTGCATACGGCTTTGAGAGGGATTTTTTGGATAAATGTAATAATGCCATATCATTTGGTAAAATAACGCTTTCACATAAACTTGTGAAAGTTGTATTGTTAGAGCAGATCTTTAGAGGACTGACTATCAATAACAATCATCCATATCATAAATAGGAAATATAAATGTTGACAAAAGAAGAGCTAGCAGATTTTCAGAATAAGTTATTAGACAGAAGAGTTCAAATAGAAAAAAACCTTACTGGTACAGCACTTGAGCTAAAGGGAATGAGAGATCTTGAACTCAAAGATGAGGGTGATCATGCGGCTGCTTCTGCAGAAACTATCGTTGATAGTGCTATTTTAGTGCAGCAGCGTAAAGAATTAAACGAAATTGAACTTGCTTTAGATAAAATAAAGAATGGAACTTATGGTATTTGCGAAATGTGTGAAGAGCCTATAGGCAAACCACGCTTAGAAGTGAAAAACTTTGCACATTTTTGTATTACATGCCGGGAGATCAAAGAAAAAGAACAAAAATAAGGGGTAGAATATGAGACTTGGTTTATATATTTTTGCAGCGCTCACGCTCGGAGCGATTATTGGTGCGTTGACGTATACAATTAATCCAAACAATTATCTTGTGGAAATAATGGGGATCAATTTTAATTTCCCTGTGGCTGTTTGGGTAGTTTTACCTATGTTTGCTTTACTGGTATTTACTATTTTTCATATGCTTTTTTACAGTTTGAAAAGTTATTTTAAACTTAAAAAGTGGCAAAGAGATGCAACGACATTGGATGATGCACTTTATTGGTCATTGGTGAATGAACCAAAAGAACAAAAATATGCGATGGAAGATGTTAAGAGTTCAGCAGTACTTTTAGGAAAATCCTCTTTAAACATATTAGACAGTGTTGAAGGACTTAATCCTAGACTATCAAAAGTTGTAAATATCATTAACAAAATTAAAAATGGTGAGTATGTTGATCTAAAAGAGCATAAAATGGCCAAAGTATTTAATGAAGGTAACCCTCATTTGATACAAAATAGACTAAACCGTTTAGAAGCAGATAATGAGTTTGTTGAAGAGGTTATGAAATCTTCATCAAAATTTTCCAAGTTGGTTCAAGCACAGGCATTAGAGATCTTTGCACGTAAAGAGACCTTTTATAAAGCACGTAAATACGCAAAAGTTTTTGATGTTGAGAATTTTAAAGTGATGTTGTCTAGAGCTAACTTTGAAGAAGATATGGGACTTAGCAGTGAAATTCTTAATGATTTCATGGATGGGTTAAAACTCTCATGTACAGATTTTGTTGAAATAGCAAATGTGACTAAAAAACAATTTGCACCAGACGAGAACTTGGCACTCTTTAAGCGTTATCAACTTGAGAATCCTAAGGCGCAAAATGCCTATCTTTATCTTTTATTTGAGTATGAACTTTTAGATGAGGTTAATACTTATTTGGATGAGCAAGACGAGGATGACTTTATCAAGTTCAGAGCACTTTATGAGCTTAAAAAAGAGAATAAAAAATTCAAACTTGAAGATCTTGTTGAGACAGATACTATTTGTAAATAAAACCAGGTTCTAAATGGCTACACTTGATTTTTCCAAACCTCTCTATGCATTAGCCCCTCTTGCGGGCTTTACAGACCTCCCTTTTCGTTCTGTTGTTAAAAAGTTTGGTGTTGACCTTACTGTCAGTGAGATGATCAGCTCCAATGCACTGGCATTTCAAAGTAAAAGAACCATAAAAATGCTAGAAAAAAATCCTCTTGAGGACCCTTACAGCATACAGTTGGCAGGCTCTGACCAAAGTGTCATGCAAAAAGCAGTTGAATATATAAACACGCTAGATGGTGTCTCTGTCATCGATTTAAACTGTGGATGTCCTGCACCCAAGATAGTCAATAACCTTCAAGGTTCATCTCTTTTAACTGATCTGCCTAAAATGGCTGAAACTATCAGGACCATAAAAAAGTACTCTAACAAAGAGTATACTTCTGTCAAGATCCGTTTAGGTTTTGATGAAAAAAATCATCTAGAGATAGCCAAAATATGTGAAGATAATGGTGCTGACTTCATAGCAGTGCATGGCAGGACCAAAGCAGGAAGATACAAAGCAGCAGTTGATTATGATGCGATCGCAGAGATAAAAGAGGCTATCTCTATCCCTGTCATTGCCAATGGTGATATAGACAGTGCAGCCAAAGCAAAATGGGTACTGGAGCATACAGGTGCAGATGGTATTATGGTTGGTCGTGCAGCAATAGGAAAACCTTGGATCTTTCACCAAATGAAAGAGGGTATTGAAGAAGTCTCTTCTGAACTTATTAAAGAAGTAGTGTTAGAACATTTTGATCAAATGTTAGCCCACTATGGTAAATATGGGGCGATCATCTTCCGTAAACATTTGCATACGTATTCCAAAGCAGGGTATCAAGATGCTTCAGCTTTTAGGAATCTTGTAAATGGCATTGATAATCCCTCTGAGATGAGGGATGTTGTGGCTGAGTTCTTTTCTCAGTCTTTTATAGGTTAAAGAGAAACATGAAAAATATTTTTTACGTTTTAATCCTACTTGTATTTTTGAATGCTTCTTTTGCAAAGGAAAATCATGTGATAGCCAATGTTCCAGAAGCTTCCGGTATATGTTACTCCAAGCACAGTGATACACTTTTTGTTGCCAATGATGAAGGAAGGGTCTACGAGCTTTCCCTAGAGGGGAAGATACTTCGTAAAAAAAGATTGGGTGACTATGACCTGGAGGGTGTGGCATGTGATGACAAGAAGGCACAGCTCTACTTTGCTGTAGAAGGAAGTGATAATATTCTTGTGGTGAAACAAAAGACATTAAAAGTGATTAAAAAGATAAAGATCAACAGAGAGTATAAAGGAAGAACACTTTTAGTCAAAGATAAAAAACGGGGTCTTGAGGGTATCACGATGGATGATAAGTATTTCTATCTGTCCAATCAATCAGAAAGAAAATATCCAAGAAAAGACCCTTCAGTTATCGTAAAGATAGATAGAATATCTAAGAAAAAAGCAGATATTAAAGGTATAATCGATCATAAACAACTTGATATCTCTGGTTTAGCGATACATGATGGATATCTTTATATGGTGAGTGATACAGATAATAACCTGATCAAGTATGATATCCAGAGAGATAATGTTGTTTCTGTCAAAGAACTTCCTGATTTTGCACAGGAAGGTGTAACGTTTGATGATCTGGGCTATATCTATTTTGCAGATGATAACGGTAGGGTGTTGAAATACTTGAAAACTGACTTGATTTGATTTATATCAAACCTTTTCAACCTATTTACACTATAATCCCATCAAAATTATTTCATAAGGTTTTATCATGACTTTTGTACTTATCAAAACCATCCATATTTTTGCAGCATTTATTTATGGAGGTTTTCTCATAGTAGACAATCTTTTTTTAGTTAAAATCAAAAAATCATATAATGAAGAAGAACACAAAGAGATCAGAGAGTCTTTTATGAAGTATGTACGTAAAGTAGTACCACCTAGTCTCATAGTTGCCGTACTTACAGGACTTTATCTTATAACTCAAGTCTATGGTCCCATAGGTGAAGACGGATTAACAAGATTCCAAATGCTTCTCTCACTTAAAGCATTTTTAGGTATCTGGCTTGGACTCAGAGGATTCTTACAAGTTTATATGGGCATTCAGCCTTTAGTATTTAAAAGCCATGTACTACCGTTTAGTTTTGTGATCACGATCATATTTTTGTCACAGTTTATGTATATCTAACAGTTTAGTAGCTAGTTAGAGTTACTTCTCTTGCTTTATCTCTTATTTAAAATATTGTTTAAATTCTTCTGCGGGTTCTCTTGTTGAATAGATATATAAACTTATGCCGTTTGGATCCAAGATTGCGAATCCTCTATCTCCCCAAGGATGGTCTTCAAGTGGCATGATTGGCTGATTGCCAAGTTTGGTCAATTTTTCATATTCGAAATCAACATCATCAACTTCAAAATTATATATTAATCCACTTCCATCACATGTGGGCTGATCTGCTTGTTGTGGTGACATAAACTGTAATGATGATGTATCTTTTCCAAATTCCATATTGAGATACCAACCACAATCAAATGTGATTTTTACATTAAAGTTTTTTGTGTAGAACTCTCTACTTTTATCTATTTTGTCTGTAATGATACAAGCTGATAAATTAGTTGTTTTCATTTTTTGCTCCTCTTTCAATAAGTGAGTCAGTATATAATAAGTTTGTATTTCTTTCTCATTCTCAATGCCCTCATTGGGAATACATCCATGAATTTAAACTTATACTATTATACCACCTAAGAGGTGGATTTTAACATTTCTTTAGTTTGAAGTGATGTCTGCATTATGATGGAGACTATCGTAAGGAGAAAACACTTTTATTATGTAGCAAATAAATTCTGTTCTAATTTTAAGAGTCGTTTTTTCAAAGGCAGTCCTCCGGCATAACCTGTTAATTCTCCATTGGTTCCTATGATGCGATGACAAGGGATAATGATACCAATAGCGTTTGCACCATTTGCATTGGCAACTGCTCTTACTGCTTTTTCGTTATCTATATCTTTTGCTAATTGCAGATAGGTAGAAGTTGTACCGTAAGGTACTTTTAGCAACGCCTCCCAAACATTTTTTTGAAAATCAGTTCCTACCATTAGGATGGGTATGTCAAACTCTTTTCTTTCAAGATTAAAATACTCATCAAGTTGTATTCTAGTTTTTTGTAAAATCTCATCATCTTCTTCTATAAACTCGGCATTTTTCTTGATAGATATTATAGTATTTATACAATATTATGTATAATATTTTTGATCTTCAAATAAAATAAAGGTGTAGGTATGAAAAGATGGTTTTTACTTTTAAGTTTGTATTCTTTTACAATTAATAGTTTTGCCGAAGATACACAGTTTATTAATGAAGTTAGCATCGGTACAGGAGAGAGTAAAGATAATATAGGAATTTATCGTCTTGGTGTCAAAAAAAACTTTGAAACAACATTTTTTGAAAGTAATTATGGTTGGCTTAGTGGCTACTATGAAGCTTCACTAAACTACTGGGAAAAAGAAGAATGCCAAATATACGGTATCGCTTTTTCCCCTGTTTTTGTCTATTATGTGGGTAGTAAGTCAAATACTATACACCCCTATATTGAAGCAGGTATAGGTTTGGCTTACATTTCAGACACCATAATTAAAGGTTGCAATATGACAACAAACTTTCAGTTTGAAGATCGTATTGGAATGGGTATCAGAACAGAATTCTTTGACCTGAATGCCAGATATTTACACTATTCAAATGCCAGAATAAAACAACCCAATGATGGTATTGATATCATCATTTTTACAATGTCCTATATATTTTAGCTCCTATGTCTTTTCTCGCTTGTAGCTTTCCAGAGATGTAACGCATATATTCATTCAAGCAACAAATAGACTCCCACTACACAACAATATCATAAATGTATTCCACCTCATGAGAGGATGGAACAAGGAGAAGTTTCTTTATCATATTTTCAGAATTAATGGAAAAAGGAAC
>Ga0255433_1042_pt1 | contig 12168 bp, 10 predicted proteins | sample ANMaggSSYBR02H12_FD_182672 | JGI IMG/M metagenome (GOLD analysis project Ga0255433, IMG submission 182672) | Sediment cell enrichment communities from methane seep in Santa Monica Basin, California, United Staets - ANME aggregate JGI... | ecosystem: Environmental > Aquatic > Marine > Cold seeps >...
TCTCAATCAACCTTTACAGTTAATGACTCAACTTTATTTAATAATATCACATAAGTATAGAAAAGTCAAGATTTGGGTATTTAGGATAAAAGTAAAAAAGTTTTAGATGATCATCCTCAACTATTATAAAAGTGAGGATGATTTGATTCAAGAGTATTAAACGTCAGGTATAGTTCCAACATCTTCAGATGTAAACTTCTGGTGGCTACCATCACAATAAGGTGGACTTTTTGTATGTTTGCATGTACAGACCCACTTTTGCGTTGTGGCTTTTGAAGTAAATGGAAGAGGTGTAAAAGAGGTACTTTTATGGCTTCCGTCACAGAACGGCTGCGTTTTTGAACGCCCACAGGCACAATACATATACTCTTTACCCGCTTCAAGAGAGGTTTTAACAGGACTATTATCTGCGATCATTGGCTTTTCCATAACAACTCCTTTTGTTTTATTATAACAAAATAAAATGTATTATGTGATTACTACTTCTGAAAAACTTTTTTTATAATAAAGTTCAAAATCCTCTTTTGATAATGGTTTTGAGAAATAATAACCCTGGAAAATATCACAACCATTTTCCAATAAAAAGTTAAATTGTTCTTCCGTCTCTATACCTTCTGCTACCGTTTTCAGATCAAATATTTTTGCCATAGAGAGGATCGTGGTGATCATCAGTTCATCAGATTCACGCTCACCCAAATGACTCACAAATGAACGATCTACTTTTAATTCATCTATAGGCATTTCCCGTAAAGAGCTTAGAGATGAATACCCTGTTCCAAAATCATCCATTGAAAAAGAGAAATCCAAATGCTTAAGTTTATTAATGACCACAATAATTCTGTACATATCTTCAATAAGAATCGTCTCGGTTACTTCAAAAATAATTTTCTTCCTTGTCTCTTCATTGAGATATTTATCAGATAACTGCTTGACTTCATCTAAAAATGTGCTGTGTAAAAATTGTCTTACAGAGATATTGATCGAAAACTGCTTTAAATCCAAGCCCTTTTTATCCCATGATTGAAGCGTTTTAAAAGCCTCTGCAATAATATGATTTCCTAATTCAATGATCAGTCCCGTCTTCTCTGCAATTGAAATAAATTCATCCGGGGGTACAAATCCAAACTCTGGACTATTCCAGCGAACAAGTGCTTCACAACCTATGATCTTTTGCTCCCTGTCGAGCTGTGGCTGGTAACGTAATTCAATTTCATTATGTTCCAAAGCAAAATAGAGTCTGCGTTCTATTTCAAGATGATATGCAACCTGTTTTGCCAATTCATCATTAAACATTATGATCCCATCACGTCCCTGTTCTTTTGCCTGATACATTGCAATATCAGCTTCTTTAATAAATTGTCTGGCTTCTGTTGATGCATTTCCAATACTATTGACACCGATACTTGCACTGATATATAGATGGTGACGATCTATCACATAAGGTTCCTTCAATATCCTCAACAACTCATGAGAAAAAGCGTATGCCATTTCCTGACAATTCTCACCCTCATATAATTCATTACATACAACTGTAAATTCATCTCCTCCAAGGCGAGCGATCATATGTGTATTTTCACAGTGCTCTTTAATACGTTTTGTAACTTTTTTAAGAACTTTATCTCCCAACTCATGCCCCAGAGAGTCATTGATCGTTTTAAAATGATCGAGATCGATAAGTAATAGATAGGTACATTTTTTAGAAAATTGTACTCTCTTGATCACATGATCCATATAATTTACAAAATAACGACGATTATATAAACCTGTTAATGCATCATGTTGAGCCTGATAGTAGTTCTCCTGGAGTAGGTTATAACTGTTATCTGATGCATAGATCAATACTCCAAAAAAGATAAGAGAAAATACAGAGAGGACATCACCATAAAATTCGTCTATCAACAGGAAATAGACGGTCAAAGGTAATATTAAGATCAATAAAACAGGGAAAAAAAGTTTTCTGTCTGAAAAAAGCAGTGTTGATGCTACAACAGATGCACCTATTTGGGTAAAAATGGCAATATAATGCAGTTTATTCTCTACTTCACCTGCATATAAAAGAAAAACAAGGGTCCATAATCCAAAGATAATATAGAAAAAGAGTGTAAGTTTTTGATACCAGGTTTTAAGCTCATCTTCACCCATCTCTTCCAATTGAAAATCTTTATAGATCTGCCATCCCCATACTGATACAAGTATGACCAAGATATACCAGATCAATGCCGGCATGAGTATATCATGCTTCCATCCCAGTGCAATGTACGCTAAACCAGGTATTAAGGAGAGACCTATCATCCATAAGATCTGTTTTTGTAAGAAACCGTAAAAATTTTGCTTATTCATAACTGTTATTTTATAATTATTTTTTACAACATGAGATTAAAGTACAGATAAAAATGTAAAATACTTATCACAATATATCAGTCTCTTGTAAAAATAACAACCATTCATATATTTAATGCATGACATACATTTATTACTGCATTCACTAAATACCTCAATGTATACTTTGTTTTTTGCTATAATTTAGAAAAGGGTTTTTATGAAATACTTATTGTCTCTACTCCTTATCACCCTCTCCTTATACTCAAACGAAGCCCAAAATATCATCAAAAAGCTTGAAAAAAATCTACGTGGTGACTATATGTATGCAACCATGAAGATGATAGTGACCTCTAAGCGGGGGAAACGTACAGTCAAGATAGAGAGTTGGTCCAAAGGTAATGACAAAAGTTTCATCAAAATACTCTACCCTAAAAAAGACAAAGGTATCACTTTTTTAAAGATAGATAATCAAATGTGGCAGTACATCCCCAAGATAGAACGCACTATCAAGATCCCTGCTTCCATGATGCTTCAAAGTTGGATGGGAAGTGACTTTACCAATGATGATATGGTCAAAGAGAGCTCGTTGGAAGAAGACTACAGAGCAAAACTCCTTTCCAAAAAAGGAAACTCTGCTACATTGGAACTGATCCCTAGAGAAGATGCAGCAGTAGTTTGGGGGAAGATCATCATCGATGTGGACTTAAAAAATGCAGTTCCTATAAAACAAACCTACTATGATGACAGGATGAAAAAAGTAAGAGTCATGACCTATAGCAAAATAGAGCAGCATGGAACACACAGGATACCTATGGTCATGGAGCTCAAACCTCTTGATGCCAACAAAAAGAAAAATCGTACAAAGATCATCTTTGAGAAGATAAACTATGATGCAAAAATAGACTCTTCTTATTTTACAAAACATGCATTGAAGCGTTACTCAAGGTAGTGACAAATGCTTTTCTCACTTGCCTTAAAAAACATCCTCAGGTCTAAAGGCAGAAGCATTATAACCCTGCTTTTGAGTACACTTACCACCATACTTTTCATCATCTATGTTGCCTTTATGGATGGATCACATCATCAGTTCATTAAAAGTTCTGTGGAGATCTATACTGGGTATGCACATATCGATCTCAAAGGCTATAGGGATGACAGTGGCTATGAAAATCTTATAGAAGATGCAGATAGGATTGATAAAATTCTCAAAAATGACAGTTCCATAAAAGAGTATGCGCCAAGATTTGAGACTTACGTACTTCTCTCAGGTGACGAAAAAGCAGTAGGGTCTTTGCTTGCAGGTATCGTGCCCTCTGCTGAAAAAGCCTTGAGTAAGCTGCAAGATTCACTCATCAAAGGTGAGTATCTCAGTGATAGAGATACCAATGCCATCTATCTGGGGTCTGATCTTGCCAAACGTCTTAAAGTAGATGTAGGCAGCGAGATAGCCATGGTCGGATCTTCCATCGACTACTCTATCGCTGCTGACCTTTTCACGGTTAAAGGGATCTTCAAGACAGGTCTTTTCGAATTTGATTCACAATCAGCTTTTGTCAACAAATCCTACCTTGATACGGTCATGATGAGTGATAATATAGCAAGTTATTTTACTTTGAACTTTCATGATAATGACCGTATCGACAAAATGACTGCTACTCTACAATCTTCACTCCCTTCAGAGTATGAAGCGGTCAACTGGAAAACACTTCTCTCCGCTCTGGTACAGGCGATGTTGGTTGACTCTATTTTTGGGTATATCTCTATCTCCATTTTTTTTGTGGTGATCTTTTTTGTGATCATGATATTTTCCTATGTCAATATCTATACACGTGCCAGAGAGATAGGACTTTTGCGAGCCTTGGGGTTAACTTCCAAAAATATCTTTGGGATGCTTTTTACTGAGATACTGCTTTTGGCAACAGTCAGTTTGGTTGTGGGTACGATCATCGGGGCATCCATTGCCTATTACTATGAACTGCATCCTATAGTCATATCCGGTATAGCTGAGACCTATAAAGAGTATGGAGTGGTCAGTGACGAAGTGCCTATGCACTTTGACCTCTTTACCATAGCATGGAATGCACTGACGATCTTTATGCTCAATATTGCAGCAATTATCTATCCGATCTCCAAGATTAACAGACTTACTGCAATGGAGGCAATGCGATATGTATAAAATTGCCCAACACCTTGCTTGGCTGAGCCTGTGGAGACGTAAAACACGCTCTTTGATGGTCATCATGATGATAGCCTTGAGTCTCAGTGGTTTGCTTGGACTTCAAGGGCTTTATGACGGTATGATCACCCATTTGATCAACACGACCATCCGTAGTGACTCAGGAGAGATATCCCTTTATGCCAAAGAGTATCGTCTCAATAAAAGTCTCGATCATATACTCAATCCGGTATCACATATTGAAGAAAAACTACTCAGAGTCAAAGGCATAAAGTCCTACAGCATACGTTTACAACAAGAGGGACTCATCGCTACTGCACATAAATCACTTGGAGCGACCCTTAAAGGTATCTCCTTGGAAAGTGAACAAACCTTTGGTCAGTTTGATACTTTTACCACCAAAGGAACCTACAGTTTTGGAGAGAAGAACAAAGGGGCTTTGATCGGTTCAGCCCTAGCAAAAAAGCTCAATCTTGAAATAGGTAGTCGTGTGATCTTTACTGCCCAGGATGTAAACAATGAGATAAACTCAATCTCATTTCGTATCTCTGGTATTCTCAAAACAGGCAATCCTGCTCTTGATGAGAACTCTGTTTTTGTATCTATGGAAAAGATGTCACAATTTCTAAATCTCAAAGATTCTGCCACACAAATAGCGTTACGAGTAGAAGATACAGAGCAAACAGAAAAAATACAAAAAGAGTTGCGAAAGTCACTGGAGAACATGGAGGTACTTCGCTGGGATGAACTCTACCCTCTACTGATACAAATGCGCGATATCATGGAAATCTTCAATTTAGCTTCTTATGCGATCGTCTTTATCGTTGCAGCATTGGGAATCTTCGGTGTGATGCTTGTTTCTGTTTTGGAGCGAATGCGTGAGTTCAGCATCATGCTTGCCATCGGCACCCCTTACAAAATAGTAAGAGATCAGATCATTTTAGAAGCATCTTTATTAGGCTTTATCGGTTTTATGGCAGGTGCTTTCCTAGGATGGATCTCCCTAATCTATATGTCAACAGCAGGTATCGATCTACGCTCTTTTGAAGCAGGACTGGAAATGTACGGCTATAGTGCAATTATGTATGCAGACATACATCTTTACTATTTCCTTCAAGCTTTTTTCGCTGTATTTTTTGCTACCCTGCTCTCAGTGATCTGGCCTTTGCGCATACTTAAGAAAATAAAACCTATACAAGTCATACAAGGAAAAATGTTATGAAACTCAACCATGTCTATAAAACATTCTACCCCGACAGTCCCAAAGAGGTCAAAGCCCTGACAGATATCAATCTGATGTTTGAAAAAGGTGAGTTCACCACCCTCAGCGGTGAGTCAGGCTCAGGAAAGACCACCCTTCTCAACATCATAGGGGGACTGGATTCTGCTACAAGCGGACAGATCTTTCTTGATGATGAGGAGATATCTGCCTACAGTGAAGAGAAGATGGCAAAGTTAAGGCTGCACGATATCGGTTTTATATTTCAAGCATACAATCTCATACATGTACTCACTGTTCGTGAGAACATCGGGTTTATTATGAAGTTGCTCAAATTCGATGATCAAGAGATCGATGCACGTGTTTTGGAGTTGGCTTCCATTTTACAGATAGAGGACCTCCTGGATAAACTCCCCGGTGAGATAAGCGGTGGTCAGCAGCAGCGTGTGGCAGTGGCACGTGCAGTCGCTTCACGTCCCAAACTCATACTTGCAGATGAACCCACTGCAAACCTGGACTCAAAAAATAGTGAACGCCTTATGAATATGCTGCGTACACTCAATGAGAAAGAGCATGTCACTGTCATTTTTGCCTCTCATGATAAATATGTTTTAGAACAGTCAAAACGTATCATCGTTCTGGATGATGGAGTCGTTATTGAAGACCGTTAACCTTATAGTTTTATGCTGTTTAACCATGCCTCTGATAGCAGTAGAACATGATATTACCATAGAGAACACCAATTTTACTCTCTCAAAAGTACCCTACCCCAGTGAAGATAGAGTACTCTATAATTACAATAGACTACGATTGACAGACAGAATAAAGGAGGGAAACTGGTTCGTCAACATCATCGCAGATATAGATAACTATTATGGAGAAGACTATGTGAATAGTTTTGAGTATCAGTTTCTTCGTGGCATCAAAGCCGATACCCCCTTTGAGATAGAAACCAATGCAAAAAATTATGGAAAAGGTGAAGTTTTTGGACGTATCCATCGTTTTAATGTCGGTTATGCTGATGAAAAGCACAACATTGTCTTTGGTCTGCAAAAGATCAGCATGGGCGTAGGACGCATCTGGACACCTACAGACCTTTTTAACCCCAGAAACCCACTTGCCCTTGAACCTGACCAGATCTACGGAGCCTATGCACTCTCCTATACCTATGCACTGGGTGAATTGAGTGAAGTGATGGGTGTTGTCGCCAAACGTCATGATCACAGCTATAAGTATGCAGGTAGGATCAAAGGAAACGTCGGATTTGCAGACATTGCACTCGATCTTCTTTCAAGCAATGATGCCGAAATGATAGCCTATGAGATAGAAGGCAATCTTTTTGACACGGGCATAGAGTGGCGAAGTGAAGGCGGCTACTTTAAAGATAAGCTTTTAAATAAAGAGTTCTATCAAGGCATACTGGGGTTGGATTATGGTTTTGAAGATGGACTAACCGTGATGGCAGAGTGGATACACTCTTCAAAGACCTACACTTTCGATGAAATTCTTACCCATCAGGAGAGCACACTGAGCAACAACCGTCACCTCTCCTCTGATTATGTTGGAGCTTCTGCCTATTATGAGTTCAATCTACTCTTCAACGGTTCACTAAGCATGATATACGCTCCGAAAGATCAAAGCAGCTATATATCTCCTGTTATAGAGTACAGCATAAGTGATGATGCTTCTATAGCCGTAGGGGCAATGCTTTATGGTGGAGATAATGAGAGTGAGTTTGGAAGTCTGGATAACAGCTATTATCTGCGTTTGAAAGCTACATACTGATAATTGAACCCTCTGAATATCTAGGTTATTCAGAGGGTTCAATACCCAACATATAAAAAAGATGTACAAAGTGAAGTATCCTGGAGATGATTATCATATACTTTATGTTACTATATATTATAAAACAGTTGGGGTTCAAAAGAAAATATGGTTTTAAATGAAAAAAGTATCCTTAAGATCATTGCTGCAGGTCCCTTAATTTTCATTCCCTTAGTTATTATTATTACGGCTTTACTGGTTATCAACATTTACAATAACAGTCTTGAAAAATCCATTTTAAAACTCGAAACCGACTTGATACAAACAGAAAAGAAAGCCATTCAGTCAAAAGTGGACAGCATCGCTGATCTCATTGTCTATCAGAAGTCCATTGTGAAAGATGATCTGACATCAAGACTAAAAGAACGGGTTGAAAATGTGATCAATACTGCTGAAACAATTTATCAGCAGAATAAAGAGACCAGATCACCTGATGAGATAAAAAGCCTTATTACCACTACCTTCAGACCACTGCAATGGAATAATGGTGAAAGTTATATCTGGATCGTCGACTATAACGGTATCTTACAATTGGGATCAAATAATATTAGTCATTTGGAAGGTACTTCTATTCTTGACATTAAAGATGCAACAGGTCGTGAGATCATTAAAGAAGAGATAGCTTTATGTAAAACAGAGGGAGAGGGCTATCTATGGGATTCATTTAACAAACCAGGCAGAGATTTGAGTAAACAGTTTGAACAGTTTGCTTTTGTAAAAGCCTTTGGTCATTATGATTGGTATTTTGGAACTGCAGAATTTTTAAATACTGCGATCAAAACAAGAGATGATAAGCTATTAAAGGGTATTGAAAAACTTGGTGGAACATCAAGTAATTATATTTTTATCATAAACACCAAAGGAGATATGCTCCTTAACGCTGCCAAGCCTAAAATAGTCGGTAAAAATATTTTTAAGCTCAACTCTCCTTCATCAGAAAATATTCTTCGCAAAATGAAAGATGCACTTCAAGACAAAAGTGAAGCATTTTTATCCTATGTATGGATGAATCCAGAGACACAACAAGAAGAGACAAAATATACCTATATTCATACTATTCCGGATAGTGACTGGATCGTTGGAAGTGGATTTTATAGCTCTACTATTGGGAACAAGGTAGCCAAACAAGCCGCATTAATGCATGAAGACTATTATTCAAGATTCAAATATCTGATTTTTATCAGTATCTTCATTCTTATTGTTGGTTTGATCCTATCTTATTTTCTCTCCCGATATCTCAAAAACAGTTTTTTAACATATCGGCACAAGATCAATAAAGCAACAAAAGATCTGCAAAAGCTCAACATAAGCCTTGAAGGGAAGATACAAGATCGAACCAAAGCACTTGAAGAGATGACAAATGAATTGCAAATATTAGCTTATAATGATGCACTTACCGGACTACCTAACCGAGTACTGTTAGCCGATCGATTAGAGCAAGCGATCGAAAAAGCCAAACGTCATAACATAGGATTGGCACTCTTTTTTATCGACTTGGACAAATTTAAAGAGGTTAATGATTCTTTTGGACATGAATTAGGAGACAATGTCTTGAAAACCGTTGCAAAGAGTCTTAATAGCATTATTCGTAAAGAAGATACTCTAGCCCGTTTAGGCGGTGATGAATTTACCATTATCATGGAAGAATTAACACGACCCGAAGATGCATTATTATTGGCAGAAAAGATTCTTAAAGTGATGAAGGAACCTATTTATATCGATGGTCTTACCCTATACATCTCATGCAGTATAGGTATCAGTCTGTATGATAAAACAGTAAAAGATGCTCATGATTTTTTAAAATATGCAGATACAGCCATGTACATAGCAAAAGAAAAAGGACGTAACAATTTTCAGTTCTATTCATCAGAAATGACAGAATTGGCATATAAACACATGACCATGAAAACCAATTTACGCCAGGCCATTAACAATGAAGAATTTGTGATCCACTATCAACCTCAGATCGATGGGCATAATAATACATTGGTAGGAGTAGAAGCTTTGGTACGATGGGAACACCCCTCTATGGGAATACTGCTGCCTGAAGATTTCATTCCTTTAGCCGAAGAGACAGGTATGATCATTGAAATTGACCAATGGGTAATAAAAAATGCTATGGATCAAATTTCCAAATGGTACAAAGAGGGGCTAACACCAGGTGTGCTTGCTCTCAATATTTCAATACCACATTTAGAAAACGATCATTTCCTCCAAAAAGTCAAAGAAGACATAAAAAAATATAATTTTAAACCAGAGTGGTTGGAACTGGAAGTCACAGAAAGACAGATGATAAAAGAACCTGAGGGGGTCATTGAAAAGCTAGATCAAATAAGTGATCTTGGTATCAATATTTCCATCGATGATTTTGGAACAGGATACTCTTCCTTGTCCCTTTTAAAACGTCTGCCGATCCATAGACTCAAAATCGATCGATCATTTGTCAAAGATATTCCACAAGATGCAGAAAGTGTCGCTATCATCAAAGCAATAATCGCACTTGCAAAAAGTCTCAATCTTGACCTTATTGCTGAAGGAGTGGAAACTTCAATACAAAAAGATTTTTTGATCGATAACGGTTGTACAACTATCCAAGGGTATTATTACACTCCCCCTGTACCAGAGGAAGAGATGAAGATATTGCTCTCAAGAGAGATATGGTAACGCCAATTCTAAGATGAAATGCAATCTTATTGTGAACAACCACACTCTGTAAGTTCAAGTTTTTTTAATACAGTTTCAATAAATCTACCACCTGTTCTACTACACACATGATCTTCAGAACCACCAAATTCTACACTAAACGTTCCACTGGTTGCATCTTTTCTTTTATGCATCACTTCAGGAAAAATATCTAATTCTTTTTCAACTTCTCCAATGAGATCACAAATCATTGATCTACATTCAGGTTTGGTATATTCAATAATACATCTCATATATCCTTCTTCCATTCTCACTGAAGCACATCCGTTATCTAACACAAAAATCCTTTATAAATTAATCTTATAATAATATTACCATAATTTAAAATTTTATTCAACTATTTTATCGGCTTTGGTAACATATTTTTTCCTGATATCAAAGTAGAGATTGGAAAAATAACTGACCAGTACCACACTCACACCGGTGGCTACCATAACATTGTAATCAAAAGTAGTTTCAAGTGCAAGCACTACAGCTGTTAGAGGAAGCTTCATAATAACCCCCATAAATACAGCTGCACCCACAGCTGCAAAGAAAAAAGGTTCAAGAGGCAAATGATGGATCTGTGTTATCAGTTCCCCATAACCGTAGCCTACTAATGCACCGATACTCATCAATGGCAGAAATACTCCTCCCACAGCATTGGCATAAATGGAAACCGTTGTACCGATAATGCGTAGCATAATGATCATAAAAATAAACAAAAGAGGAATATGGTTTTCATAATTAATTAAATGTATTACCATCTCTTTTCCTGAAAAAGCAGCATGGGGTTCGATAAGCAAAATAGTTCCAATGGCACTACCCCCGATCAGTGAAAAAATAAAATTCCGATAGGTATGAAAATTTTTAAAGATCTCAAGGTCGATCAAGTGCAAAAGCCTCTTTTTCATGAACAGATACAAATAGACAAATGCAGTAATAAAAGGAATAAACAATAATACAGGCACAATATAGTGATAATCTATGACTTTTCCTAATGAGCTATGAAAAGAGATCGAGTCTAAAAATTTAGCAGCAATAGAAAAAGAGATAACAGAGCCTAAAATGAGATAGCCAACATATTGTTTTATAAACTGATAAGCAATATTTTCAATAGCAAAAGCCATCCCTGTAATAGGAGAGACGAAAATAGCAGCAATTCCACTACTCGCACCCACACTGATCATCATTTTAATAAGCATCGTAGGTAAATTAAAGAGTTTATGAATTTGATACGCAACCATAGCTCCTATCCCAGCTGAAGGACCTTCTGTTCCCACAGCAAAACCACTGGAAATAGAAAGAGCTGATGTAATGATCTTTAAAAAAAGTGTTTTAACTGTTAAGATCATTCTATTTTCACTAATAGACTCAGCGATCTCATTGACCCCATACTCTCGAATATACTTATCTTTAGAGATGAAATAATTGACGATGAATATGGCTACTGTTGGTGCAAGATAGAGATACCAGACAGGCAATGTCGGAATAGTTTTAAAAGGGTCACCCATAAAGATAGCATGGGTCAGTAGTTCAATAAGTAATTCATAGACAGTGATAAAAAAACCACTGACGATACCTGTTAACAATGATGCAATGATGAGTTTACCAAGCATTCATTATCTCCCTTTTGTAAAATATTATTACAATTTGAATCATCTATTATATACTCTTTTGTGTAAAACCTTATATCCTTGAGCCACTTGCAGATTAAACATCATAAAGTGGCTAATTTTCAATAGTCTGCAATCTACATATTGAAAAAAACGGTATAGTCAGTTATTTTGTAGCTACAAGGCAAAAAACTGCTAAACATCGGTAGAAATCCTATTTTTATTACGTGCTTTATGGTTTGAGTTTAGGTAAATGGTGTTTTTGATCTTAGTATTTAGACAAAGCTAAGTAACAAGCTTCAAAGACTGAGTTATACAAACAGACAACA
>Ga0255433_1044_pt1 | contig 12148 bp, 8 predicted proteins | sample ANMaggSSYBR02H12_FD_182672 | JGI IMG/M metagenome (GOLD analysis project Ga0255433, IMG submission 182672) | Sediment cell enrichment communities from methane seep in Santa Monica Basin, California, United Staets - ANME aggregate JGI... | ecosystem: Environmental > Aquatic > Marine > Cold seeps >...
TAATTCTTCTGTTCCCCGGGGCACTCAAAATCAATTGTTAAATCTTAATCTCAATATCTACACCGGCTGGAAGATTCAAACGCATTAGTGTATCGATCGTCTTCGAATCTGGATCCATGACATCAATTAAGCGCTTGTGAGTCCTAATCTCAAAATGCTCATGCGAATCCTTATCGATGAACGTCGACCGGCGGACTGTGAAGCGTTCAATTCTTGTTGGCAAAGGGACTGGCCCGACTACCTTAGCGCCTGTGCGCTCGGCGGTTTCAACAATTCGCTGCGCCGATGTGTCGAGTACCCGATGGTCATATGCCTTCAGCCGGATACGAATCTTCTGTTTTGCCATTGTTCACCTATTCCAGGATCTCTGTGATAACGCCCGCGCCAACTGTCAAGCCGCCTTCGCGGATCGCAAACTTCGAACCTTTCTCCAACGCCACCGGCGTGATCAACTCCACCGTCAGGTTCACATTGTCCCCGGGCATCACCATCTCCACACCTTCCGGCATCTCGATCGTGCCCGTCACGTCCAACGTCCTGATGTAGAACTGCGGCCGATACCCGTTGAAGAACGCCTTGTGCCTGCCCCCTTCTTCCTTCGTCAGCACGTACACCTCTCCCAGGAACTTCGTGTGCGGCTCTATCGAGCCCGGCGCTGATACCACCATCCCCCGCTCTACTTCCTCGCGGTCGATCCCTCGCAGCAGCAAGCCTACATTGTCACCAGCCTGCCCATCGTCCAGGATCTTGTGGAACATCTCCACCCCGGTTACCACCGAGCCGAACTTCTTTTCTCTCAACCCTATGATGTCTACCGCATCACCTGTCTTTATCTTCCCCCGATCAATACGCCCCGTCACCACTGTGCCGCGACCCTTGATCGAGAATACATCCTCCACCGGCATCATGAACGGCTTGTCCAGTTCACGCTTCGGCTCCGGTATGTACTCGTCTACTACCCGCAGCAGTTCCTTGATGCTTTCATACTCCGGCGCATCTGGATCCGTGCTGTCACTCTCCAATGCTTTCAACGCACTCCCCATCACGATCGGCGTCTCGTCCCCAGGGAACTCGTAATCTGTCAACAGCTCCCGCAGCTCCAGCTCCACAAGCTCCAACAGCTCCGGGTCGTCCATCATGTCTATTTTGTTCAGATACACCACGATCGACGGCACTTCTACCTGCCGCGCCAGCAGCACGTGCTCTCGCGTCTGCGGCATCGCCCCGTCCGGAGCTGCCACTACGAGTATCGCCCCGTCTATCTGCGCCGCACCCGTGATCATGTTCTTGATGTAGTCTCGGTGTCCGGGCATATCCACGTGCGCATAGTGCCGCTTCTCTGTCTCGTATTCCACATGCGCTATTGCTATCGTGATCCCCCGCTCTTTCTCCTCCGGCGCATTGTCGATCGAATCAAACGGTCGAAATTCCGCATCCCCACCAAACGATGCATATTTCGTGATCGCCGCTGTTAACGTCGTCTTCCCATGGTCTATGTGCCCCATCGTCCCTACGTTCATGTGCGGCTTCGTCCGCTCAAATTTCTCCTTGGCCATGATCTTTCCCGCTCCTTATTAAAATAATGACTAGATCAAATTTCTCAGGGTCCTCAGCGGACTCCTACTAAAAGCCGATCGGTGACCTCTGCGGCCACCTTGGCGTAATGATCAAACTCCATTGTGAATACGCCCCTGCCCTGCGTGAGGGAACGTAAGACGGTTGCATAACCGAACATCTCGCCAAGCGGAATCATGGCCGTGATGGCTTGAACACCGCCGGGGCGAAGTTCAATTCCCTCAATTTCAGCTCGCCTCGAGCCGAGATCTCCGGTGATATCGCCCACATGTGCCTCTGGGACAACAATCTCGGACAGCATAACGGGCTCAAGCAGCACCGGATCAGCACGTTGAACCCCTTCCTTGAAAGCCATAGACCCTGCCATCTTGAAGGCCATGTCACTCGAATCCACTTCGTGAAAAGAGCCATCCAGAAGCGTCACCTTGACGTCAATCAAAGGATATCCGGCGAGGACGCCCCCCTCTGCTGCCTCGCGCACACCTTTCTCAACTGCTGGTATATATTCTCGGGGAATCACACCCCCCCTGGTTTTATCTTCAAAAATAATGTCAGAACCTGGATCGGCTGGTTCTATCGCTAGAACAACATGGCCGAATTGTCCGCGGCCACCTGTTTGTTTTACATACCGATATTCAACCTCGGGCACTTCACGGCGGATAGATTCGCGATACGCGACCCGCGGGCGTCCGATTTTTGCATGAACATTAAATTCGCGTTTCATGCGATCGACGAGGACTTCGAGATGCAGCTCCCCCATACCCCAAATCAAGGTCTGACCCGTATTCTCATCCGCACCTACGCGGAACGTTGGATCCTCTTCCGACAACTTGTGCAGCGCTTCCGATAACCGGTCCTGGTCAGCAAGCGTCTTCGGCTCGATGGCGACAAAGATGACTGGATCTGGGAAAGTAATCGTTTCAAGTAGGATCTGGTTAGCGGCATCACACAACGTATCGCCGGTAAACGTATTCTTCATCCCTAGAACTGCGCCAATATCACCCGCAGCGACTTCTTCAATATCCTCCCGGCGGTCGGCGTACATCCTCAGAAGCCGGCCGACGCGTTCCTTTTTCCCGGCCGAGCTGTTGTAAACCGTCGACCCCTTCTTGATTTTTCCGGAGTACACGCGGAAATAAGCCAGTCGTCCAACATAGGGATCCGTTACAATCTTGAAAACCAACGAACTGAGTGGTTCTTCATCATCTGGTGGACGGGATATTTCTTCCTCTGTCCCCGGCTTAACTCCCACAACATCAGGGATATCCACTGGGGATGGGAGGTAATCCACAATCGCGTCGAGCAGTGACTGGATACCTTTATTCTTTAATGCAGAGCCACAAAATACGGGGGTTACTTTGCTTTTGAGCACAGCTTGTCGTAGAGCGGCCTTCAGTTCATCCGCGCTGATTTCCTTACCTTCGATGAATTTATCTGTAAGCGCTTCACTGGTTTCGGCGATCTTCTCGATCATCGCCTGGCGGCGTGTCGCAACCTCTTGCTTAAGTTCATCAGGCACATCAGATATCTCTCGAGATGCGCCCAATTCGTCCGTCCAAAGGATAAGCGATTCTTCAATCAGATCGATCACACCCTTGAATTTCGCTTCCTCCCCTACCGGCATTTGCACAGCGATCGGGTTGGCTGCGAGGCGCTCGCGGATCATCTCGATTGTGCGTTCAAAGGACGCTCCAACACGGTCCATTTTATTGACGAAGCAAATCCGCGGCACCCGGTATAAATCCGCCTGTCGCCAGACAGTCTCGGACTGCGGTTCGACTCCCTGGACAGCGTCGAATACCACAACGCCGCCGTCAAGGACGCGCAAGGATCGCTGCACTTCTGCAGTGAAGTCGATATGGCCTGGCGTGTCGATGAGATTAATCACATAATCACGCCAATGAGCGGTAACAGCTGCGGAGACAATCGTGATACCCCGCTCTCGTTCCTGCTCCATCCAATCGGTTACGGTAGTCCCGTCATCAACCGAACCAAGACGATGCGTCCGACCGGTATAGAACAGGATCCGTTCGGTCGTCGTCGTCTTTCCGGCATCGATATGGGCGATGATGCCAATATTTCGGTAGCGTTCTAACGGATACTCGCGTGCCATAATCTACTGTGATCTAGGGACTTCCTAGATCTTATCCTCACTTACCAACGATAATGGGCAAAAGCGCGATTCGCCTCTGCCATTCGGTGTGTGTCTTCGCGCTTCTTGATCGCCGCACCAGTCTTGCTCGCGGCATCCATCAATTCCCCAGCGAGCTTCTCGGCCATTGTTTTTCCGGGACGAGCTGTGGCTGCCCCAAGGATCCATCGCATCGCTAACGCCGTGCGCCGCGAAGGTCTAACTTCCACTGGGACCTGATATGTTGCGCCACCTACTCGACGAGGTTTAACCTCAAGAGATGGAGTGGCGTTCTGAATTGCTTCCTCGAATACCTCAAGTGCCGGACGTTTAGTACGCTCCTCAATAAGATCAAGGGCATCATATAGTATCCGTATGCTGATACTCTTCTTCCCCTTCTTCATTAACCGGTTGATCATCCCGGTAACAAGCGTGCTGTTGTAACGAACGTCAGGTTCAATTTTCCGCTTCTCTGGTTTCGAACGTCTCATCGCTTTCCCTGTGCGCTTTCCTTGATTATGAATTCGGCCGTTGAATAATTTGTGACCGATCTGTTAAGAGCTTATTCGCTCGGTTTCTTCCCACCGTACTTCGAACGTCCCCGCCTGCGATCCTCAACGCCAACACTGTCAAGGGTGCCGCGTACAATGTGATAACGCACACCTGGCAGATCTTTCACCCTGCCTCCGCGCACGAGTACAACGGAGTGTTCCTGAAGTGAATGACCTTCGCCGGGGATATAAGCGGATACTTCAATGCCATTCGTGAGACGCACCCGGGCCACCTTCCGCAACGCGGAGTTGGGTTTTTTCGGAGTTTGTGTTTTTACCTGTGTACAAACGCCGCGTTTTTGTGGTGCGCCCTTCGGAAGCATGATGCGCCGCTGCTTCGTCGAATTATAGATATACTGCAGCGCCGGCGACTTGCTCTTCGAACGCTTCTCTTTACGTCCTTTTCGAACCAATTGATTTATCGTAGGCACAGTCTGCCTCCAGACAATGACGGGGCTAGATGCCCAGCTCACAAGCCAGTAAGGGAGGCCATCGGACGTGCGCGATGGCCTCGCCTGATAACTCCTGTATTCAATTCAGGCAGCTTCAAACCATCTGCCTGTGTCGAAAATCAATGACCAAGAATTTTACCATGCGCTCAAAAGAGCGTCAAGGAATGAGACTAAGCGTAACCCCAAGGATATAACACTAGAATTTCGGGTTCATATCCAGCAACCCAAGACCCAATCGGGGTGGTCGTGAACGCTCATCCTCTTTGCCAAAACGGATCATCTCACCTTCGTCCGTGATTGCCTCAACAGAAAGACCAAGGCTTTGCAGTTCTTTGACCAGGACACGGAAAGAAGCAGGGATGCCAGGTTCGTTTACATGTTCGCCCTTGACGATGGCTTCATAGGTCTTCACCCGACCCTGGACATCATCGGATTTGATCGTCAGCATCTCCTGGAGCGTATGCGCTGCACCGTAGGCCTCGAGCGCCCAGACTTCCATTTCCCCGAAGCGCTGCCCACCAAATTGCGCCTTTCCACCAAGAGGTTGCTGTGTCACCAGAGAGTAGGGTCCCGTAGATCGAGCGTGAACTTTATCCTCCACCAAATGGTGGAGCTTCATCATGAGGACTTTCCCCACCGTAATCGGTTGGTCATAAGCGATTCCTGTTTTGCCATCATGGAGTATCTGCTTGCCCAGGATGGGCACGGGATCGCCTGTTTCTAGCATCAGCTCGTCTGCGAAAGTCCGCAGAGATTCCAGGCTCTTGATATTCCCCGTTTTCCGATCGAGCGATTCAGCCCAGAGGCGCAGGCATGCTTCTATCGCCAGCTGATCATAAGCGGAATGTTTTCTGGCTGGAATATCACTATCCTCGAACACTAACAGATCATCTGGGTTGTAGCTGTTGTCTCGCAGCCATTCGCGCAGTGCTGCTCGACGGGCGTAACGGATGTCGGTTGCCAGCAAATCCAGTTCGTAGCCTTTTCCTCCAAGCCAATGCTCGAGGTATAGGCGCCTAACTTCATCGTCGTCCTCAAACGCATCTTCCTCGTAATTGCCCGTTTCTTTCACCCACTCCCAGCCGCTATCTGCAATTACCTGCCAGGCGTGGTCCATCATCCAAGCACGAGCTAATTCCGCCTCGATCTCCTCCTCATTCGCACCATCGAATGCAGGCGTTACCGCCCGGAAACCCAGACGATCGGCCGCCCAACCAAGGTGCGCCTCAAGAATCTGACCGATATTCATCCGCCCCGGTACGCCGAGTGGATTAAGAATCAGATCGACAGGTGTGCCATCACTTAAATAAGGCATGTCGGCTGCGGGAACCACTTTGGAGATGACACCCTTATTGCCATGCCGCCCCGCCATCTTGTCGCCCTCTGTTGCCTTACGCTTTTGGGCGACAGAGACGCGCACCATTTTCTCGACACCAGCCGGGAGATCTCGGTGTTCTTCTCGTGTGAACACCTTCACATCAACAACTTTTCCCCTCTCGCCATGAGGAATGCGCAAAGAAGTATCCTTCACCTCACGCGCCTTTTCTCCAAAAATGGCCCGAAGGAGTTTTTCCTCCGGCGTTAGTTCCTTCTCGCCTTTGGGAGTGATCTTGCCGACAAGGATGTCGTTCGGTCCTACTTCTGCTCCAACGCGAATGATGCCGTCATCATTAAGATCGCGGAGAGCGTCATCGCCCACATTGGGGATATCGTAGGTTATCTCTTCTGGGCCGAGTTTGGTATCTCTCGCTTCCACCTCATGTTTTTCAATGTGGACAGAAGTGTAAAGGTCCTCTTGAACAAGCCGTTCAGAAATAAGGATCGCATCCTCAAAGTCCCCGCCCTCCCAAGACATGAATGCGGTCAAGACATTTTGGCCCAGGGCGAGTTCGCCGTTCGCGGTGGAGGATGAGTCTGCGATTGCATCCCCCTTCTGCACTCGCTGACCCTTAACCTTGGCGGGACGCTGATCGATACAGGTGCTCTGATTCGAGCGGTTGTATTTACGAAGTTTGTAAGTCTGCCGGTTGCGACCTGAGCGGATGACAATCTGATTCCCGGTTACCGACTCAACCTCTCCATCCACTTCGGTCACGATGACCTGACCCGAATCTATCGCCGCGTAGCGCTCCATTCCCGTCGAAACAAGAGGCGTCTCGGGTCGAATGAGCGGAACGGCCTGAGTCATCATGTTCGAACCCATGAGCGCTCGGTTCGCATCATCATGCTCGAGGAAAGGGATGAGCGCTGCGCTCACGCCAACGATCTGTCGGGGGGCGACGTCCATATAATCGATATTAGCAGGAGTGAAAAATTGGAAATCACCGTGTGTGCGGCATGAGACTCGGGGTCTAACGAATTCAAAGGATGCGTTCAAGGGTGCATTTGCCTGTGCTATGACGAATTCATCCTCATCGTACGCCGAGAGGTAATCGATCTCCTCGGAGACAAACGGCATAATCGGAATCAATCCATCAAATTTTTCCAGCTTTTTGGCAATGCTCTCGGTGATCTTTTCGCCATCAGTTACAACAGGTTTTCTTCCTCGCGGCAATATCAAATCGCCTCGAGCTTTGCGTCCAACAAGGCGCGGGTCCGCCGCTTTGAGCTCAGGCAAGACCTTGCGATAAGGAGTCTCAATGAATCCATAGCTGTTGACGCGGGCGTAGGATGCCAAACGCCCGATGAGGCCAATATTCGGGCCTTCAGGCGTTTCGATTGGACATATGCGTCCATAGTGAGAATGGTGAACATCGCGCACATCGAAGCCCGCTCTCTCCCGTCGCAAACCACCGGGTCCTAACGCAGAAAGCGTTCGTTTGTGGCGCAGTTCTGCCAACGGGTTTGTCTGATCCATGAATTGGGAAAGCTGGCTCGATCCAAAGAACTCGCGTATCGCGGCGACAACGGGTCTAATATTTATCAGCGAGATTGGCGAGATATTATCCTGGTCGCGAATCGACATCCGCTCCAGGATGACGCGCTCCATACGGCGCAGGCCTACACGCAGCTTGCCCTGAATGAGTTCGCCGACGGTCTTCACCCGGCGATTGCCGAGGTGATCAATGTCATCCGGTTGTTTCACACCGTTATTAATGAGGATGAGACGCTCGATGAGGCGCACCATGTCCCAGGTTGTCACTCGACGATGCTCGAGGGGTACGGTTTTATCAAGATCTAATTTCTGATTTAATTTGTATCGCCCCACACGCTCCAGGTCGTAACGGCGCTGGTCGAAGAGCTGCTCCATCATGTACTCGCGGGCATTGTCCAATGTTGCCGGATCGCCTGGGCGCATTCTGCGATAAAACTCAATTAGGGCTTCTTCAGCTACAGTACGCTTATCCGTAATTTCCCAGGTGGGTTCCTGTCGAATCGTCGTTGCGATATAAGGATGATCTGGGTTGTTGTCGGCATCGGCGAAAAGCTCGAGCAATTCCTCGTCTGATCCATCCGAGAGCGGTGATGAGCCAAGGCCATCATCAATCGCAGCTAACGCTCGCAGCAAGATCGTTACGGGGACGGTGCGTTTGCGGTTGAATTTCAATGTTAAATAATCACTCTTACGAGTCTCGAATTCCATCCAGGCGCCGCGATCGGGGATGAGCTTGGCGGCAGCTAAACGACGGCCCGTCGTTCGATCCTCTGGCGCCTCGAAATAGACACCGGGCGAGCGAATGAGTTGAGATACAACAACCCTCTCCGTGCCGTTAATAATAAACGTGCCTTTCTCGGTCATGATTGGAAAATCGCCCAAGAAGATATCTTGTTTGATGGGTTCAGGAACTTCGGATCCCGCCAAGAGGACAGAAACGTACATCGGCGCGGCGTAAGTCAGATCACGCTCAACACATTCCTCGATTCCGTGCTTGGGGTCTTCGAACCAATACTTAAGCTTGAACTCTTTTGCCTCTGGAGTGTCCCCCGGGAAAAAAAGCTTCATCCCACTGTTGTATGAAACGATGGGAGAGATCTCATTAAAAAGCTCAGACAGCCCAGTTGCCACAAGCCATTGAAACGATTCCAGTTGAATGTCAATGAGATTGGGTAAACTATAAACCTCAGGTATTCGGGAATACCACTTCTGATCTCTGGTCGATGCCATACCCTACTAACTCCTGTATGCTGTTATTGCGCGATCCTATCCCGGCGATTAACATCCAGAGGTATTCTGTACCAAGCGGGAAACGGCTGATCGGCAACGACCAGCTCTTAAATTACTTATTTCTTCACTCAGCACAGCTAAACGCCCTTTGGAAAACCTCAAGAATTTGACTGCAACCTATTATTCTACCATATCAATCAAGGCCTGTGAATCTAATTGTTGGATTGTTTTTTTGGCATCATCTTCAATCTGTGGGAGGTCTAAGCGCTGATCTCATCAGGATGAGAGTTGGCCCGCCTATCCACAGCTGTGAGATATCAGATAAGTATTGAAAGGAGAGCCTAAAATAAGAGGTCAACCATCAACGGTGTAGAGCGCCTGGTATTCCGAGAAAGCCCAGGCGATGCTGCGGATGTAATCCCGTGGCTGCTGGAGCCGAATGATTTCCAAGAATAAGTCTGGATCTTCCTGAGCTAGTTCTTTCCAGATCGATGAATTTCCCGGACCCGCGTTATAGGCTGCCAGGGCAGCGTACAGGTCTCCATTAAACAAATCACGTTGATCGGCCAAATAGCTCGCGCCCAAGCGAACACTAACAATGGGACGATACAAATCATCCGCCGAATATCCTGGTGGCCACCCCTCACGCGCGGCCACATATTCACCCGTGCTCGGAATGATCTGCATCAACCCCCGCGCCGCGGCGTATGAGGTGGCGAAGCTTTCGAACAAGCTTTCCTGCCGGGAGACGGAGAGCAGAAAAAGCCCATCCATCCCCTGCGACAATGCTTCCGGCATGAACAGCTCCCCAAAGTAAGGACCAAAACGGATAAAACGAAGGTAATCAGGCGCCAAGTGCGAGTTTGCCTCATCTAAACCGGCAAGGCGGATCACTTCACGAACGTTGTAAATCGCGGGCTGGTAGAGACCCATATCCAAGAACCAATTCATGAGACGATAGGTCGACTCTGCGTTATGCAGGTAGTCCTTTCTAAGCGACTCCAATTCAGTTTTCGCCTCGCCGTACATCCCCAACCGCCAGAGTTCTTCCCCTCTCTGCGCGCGCGGGTCAGATCGCAGATTCTCATCGAGCTCTGTCAGCGGCACTGTTGAGGTGATCCCGAACGTCTCGCGCATCCACTGATTCGCTTCATCTCTGGCCAAAGCTATCTCGTCGTCAGTTGGGAAAATAAAGACCCCTCGTGCTTGAAAAGGGCTCCTTCCTTTAAGAACATCCGCGGCTCGGAGCGAATAATAGCCATTCGGGTCAGCTGCCTCCGCGGCCTTGAACGCTTGCTGCGCAGCGTCAATATCACCACTCGCCTGACGCGACTTACCGATCCAGAGTTGGGCTGCCGCTCGATCCTCACTCGATAATGACAATTCCAACGCTCTCTCAAAAGCAGTTTCTGCCTGGTTGTTCTCCCCCAGACGGAAGTATTGAATCCCGGCCAGGAACGCTGCCCGAAACGCTTGCGGAGTGTTCGGGTAATCCGTAGAGAGCTGAAGCCAAAGTTGTGCTGACTGCTCAAGCTCGTTATTCCGTTCAGCTATACGGGCTGCAGCGAAAAGAAAATCAGGCGCCTGTGGGTGCTCGGGGTAACTCTGCGCAAAAGCAAGACTCGTTTGCACGGCGAGATCATACTGGTCGAGGTATGCCCACAACGTGTCGACACGTTCATCCCAAGCCTGTGAGAAGTATGGATCGTTGGGGTAATTCTCGATCAGAATCTGCCATTCCTGTAAAGCCCCTGAGTAATCGCCCAGCGCGCGTTGCGATAGACCTTTGAAAAAGTGAGCCGTCCCATCTTGAGTCTCTGGAGAAGAAGCCAAATAACGATCGAAGGCTGCAATCGCCACACCGTATTGGCCGGCGTAGTAGTCGACGAGTCCTCGATCGAGTTCGTTCACGGGCACACCATTATTCACCAAAGAAACCAGGCCGGTGTACGAATCGTATGCTCCTGGGTAATTCTCAACCGAATCTAGAAACCGTTGGTAAGCCTTGTCCGTCTCCCCCAAGGCTAGAAAAGCCTGCCCAGTTAAGAGATTTAACAGCGCTCGCGTATATTCATTCTCAGTCCTTGAATATATCGATTGGTAATGCTCAATCGCCAGGGAATAATTGCCGGAGGCAGCGATAGCTCGGGCAAGTTTAATCTCAACGGATAGATCCGTTTCCGGGCTGATCGTTTGCAGCACAATGCTGTAAGCATCTTGCGCACGTTCAATCTCCCCGGCGGCTATCCAGGCATCACCCTGAAGCTCAAGGACATACGCGTCAAGAGGATGCAATCCCAGATTGATGCTATCGCCATAATCCTCAGCCGCTTCCGTGTACCGCCCCAAAGTCATTTTCCCCTCAGCACGCAGGAAATATGCATCGGCGACACCATCTTGATCGGGAAATTTCATTAAGTATTCATCGAGCGCAGCAACTGCATCTTCATAACGACTCGCCTCAAGCAACGTCTTGCCGATGCCCAGCTGCGCAGCAGCTGACAAACTCGGGTCGCTTGTAAAAGATTGTGCCTCTTGGAATATATTTATCGCTCGTTCCCAATCGCCATTGAAGCGCGCCCGTTCAGCATTCTCAATCATCGTCAATGGCAATGGCGTCGGCATTGGTGTGGGTGTCGAGGTCGCTGTAGGCGTAGGGGTATGGCTCGGTGTGGCTGTCGGTCCCGGTGGTTCAGCACTCGGAAGTTGGCAGCTCAAGATCGAGAGAATTACAAGCAAAACGACTAATCCTAACTTCGCTGTGGTCCTGCTCATAAACGCGATCATATTCGACCTGATCATCGGGGTCAATCTTGCGAGCAACTCGCCTCCATGCTAGACTCAAACTTGGGAACTCGCCGCGCTCTCCACCGAGGGCGCATTTTAATGTGGGGTGATTGTGCGGACGATCAGTTGGGACCCTCATGGTCCCGTAGTATGAATGATAGACCAACAACGGCTTCCGACTACCGTTGAATTTATCGCGCTTAAAACTTACGATGGAGTAGCTGTCTCTCACGCATTCCATCTCGAGGACGAAGAATGAAAATCGTACTGGCAGGCTCCATCGCATTCGATTATTTAATGACCTTTCCCGGCCGGTTCAGCGAGCACATTCTCCCTGACAAGATCGAGGATATCAGCCTGTCTTTCCTGGTCGATAATCTAATCCACCGTCCCGGGGGAATAGCTGCAAATATCGCTTACACACTAGCGCTGCTAGGCGAAAGACCACTCGTCATGGCGACCGTTGGCCCGGACTTTGAAGAGCATCGACGATGGCTGGAATCCCAGGGTGTGGATACTTCGGCGATCAAAGTCATCCCCGACCTCT
>Ga0255433_1040_pt2 | contig 12012 bp, 9 predicted proteins | sample ANMaggSSYBR02H12_FD_182672 | JGI IMG/M metagenome (GOLD analysis project Ga0255433, IMG submission 182672) | Sediment cell enrichment communities from methane seep in Santa Monica Basin, California, United Staets - ANME aggregate JGI... | ecosystem: Environmental > Aquatic > Marine > Cold seeps >...
TCCCATAGCGCCGAGATTTCCTTTTAAACTGCTAAGCGACAATTTATCTGGGTTTGCTTTTGGCAGGTGGTGTGATGACCTGGATTTTAATCACAGATGGTGTCCGGGATATCGCCTTTACCATGTCTTTCACTCTAGAATCCCTTTACCTGGAGGAAGTGGGTGGATTATCCATGCGCCAAATCGGCTTATTAAGTTCAGTTTTTGGGATCTTCAATATGGTAACAACTATACCTGCTGGAAAATTCGCTGATCAGAAAGGGGAACGAGTGGCTATCGTGGTAGGATTTTTCCTTACTTTTGTGGCTTTACTCGTTTTTCTCAACGTTAACACATTCTGGGGATACGCAGCGGCCTGGGCAATTTTTGGCGTTGGGGTAGGATCGATGTCGCCAGCTTACCAATCTTTAACCAGCAAAGCAGTTCCGGAAAAACTCCGAGGAACTGCTTTTGGACTGCTGCACAGTAGTTTGGGATTGTTTTCCCTCCCAGCGCCAGCGATTGGTGCTAGACTTTGGGATCGCTATAGTCCCCAAACTCCCTTTTCTATCACCGCGGTTATCTCTTTGCTCACTGTGATACCAGCCTGGTTTAAATTCCGCCTTCCGGAAGACGACAAAGGCAAATCGAGGGCAGAATGAAATCAATTGTGATTCTTATCTCCTGCAGAGAAAGATATAAAAAGAACGATTTGGAGGAAAAATGAAAGGAAAAGAAATCGAGATACGAAAGGAAGTTATTCCAGAAATACCTGATATCCCGGGATTAAGGTTTAGGCTTTTCTAGGGAGAATCCGATTTCGCCAATATACTAGCTGTCTTCAATGCCTGCAAACATGTGGATGGGGTAGATTATACGATGACTTTAGAGAATATATCCCATCATTACAAACATCTGGAAAGAAGCGATCCTTATACGGATCTGATCTTTGCTGAAGTAGCTGGTAAAGCCATTGGATATGGTAGGACTGGATGGTATCCGGAAGACGCTGGCGACAGAATCTATTATGGATTGGGATGGGTAATCCCCTCCTGGAGACGGAAAGGTATCGGGACTGCAATCCTTAAGTTTATTGAACATCGAGGTCGATTAATTGCAGCTGATCATCCAGAAGATAATAATAAATATTATCAGAACGACCACAATGATCAACGAGCCGATGTCGCTCAATTGCTGAAAAAGAATGGGTATAAGGAGATTCGCTGGGGCTATGAGATGGTCCGCCCAATCGATGAACCCCTCCCGGAAGTATCTCTTCCCAAAGGATTAGAAGTTCGTCCTGTACCTGAAAATAGATATCGGGATCTCTTTAATGCTGACAATGAGGCATTTCGTGACCATTGGGGTCATGTCGAAGGTACAGAAGAAGGGTACCAGCGCTTTCTGTCACAACCTACATTCAACCCCAATCTATGGAAAGTAGCCTGGTATCAGGATCAAGTTGCCGGGATGGTGCTTAACTATGTACACGAAGAAGAGAACCATGAATACCAGCGAAAGCGTGGGTATACAGAGGATATCTCTGTCAGGCATCCTTATCGACGACAGGGCTTAGCCCGCTACCTGTTAGTATCGAGCATCAAGATGTTCCAGGAGATGGGTATGGAGGAGACTGCCTTGAGTGTGGATACCCAAAATCAGCACCAGGCCTTGTCATTGTACGAGGGTGTTGGATATAAGGTAAACAAAAAAGAAACAGTTTACAGAAGACCACTGACCAGTCAGGAGGGAAAATAAATATATAAGTTCCAGATTACTTGAAAGATACAGGCAAATAATCTGTTCTGGTAGTGATTATTTGCCTGTTATCGCAGATTGAATAAAGGAACTTAAATCCTCTTTCAGTTCGATTAAGGAAGGATGATGAACATACATCATATGTCCAGCCTGATAGTAGGTCATAGTGATATTCTTTTCCAGAGAGGGATCGATTTGCAGATGATTAAAAGTATATTCCGTGGCGAAGTAAGGTGTAGCCAGATCGAAATATCCATTGGCTACGAATACCTTTAATGAAGGATTTAACGACATTGCTTTGCGTAAAGTTTCAGCGACGTTAACATATTGATTGGCAAACTCATCATAACCCCAGGTTTCATATAAATTAGCTATTACCTCATAAGGTAAATCATTACTAAAATTCAATTCCCTGCGGACATAGTCATTCAGGACAGCAGTGAAAGAGCCTTGTATCGCGCTGTAGCTGGGGTCAAACTCAAATTTTTCTCCCGCCGCATCCCTATCAATTCCTTTAAACCGTGAATCCAACCGGCCAACGGTGCGTCTTTCGTCCCGCAGCAATTCTTTCACAAAACGGTGAATGTTGGGGCGCAAATTGGTTTCTTCAATATATTTCTGGGAAAGGCCTGTATAATCCGCTAATTTACCCACGATTTCTTTTCTTTTCTGATCAGGAAGAGTAGCTCCCTTCAGCAAAGCCCCTGCGTATTCTGTGAGTGCAAAATTCTCCACCTCATTTAACGTTTTCTCAAAATCAGACTGTAAACGATCAGACAACCGCTGATGGTACCAGGCAGTTGCTGTAAAGGATGGCAGGAATAACAAATAAGGCATGTCGTTCCCAGGGGAAAATACGATGCTTTGGAAATCAAGGACAGATGAAACCAGCATGATGCCATTGAAATACATTCCATGCCGTTCTTGAAGATAGCCGGAAAGCTCAGCAGCCCGTGTTGTCCCGTAACTCTCACCGATTAAAAACTTTGGCGAAGACCATCGCTCATAACGTGTGGTGAAGAGGCGAATGAACTCCCCCACAAACTTGACGTCTTTTTTGACACTGTAAAATTGTTTTGCTTCTTCACCGGGAACCGGTCGACTATACCCTGTACCAACTGGATCAATAAAAACAAGATCTGATTTGTCCAACAATGAATACTCATTATCGGCCATTTGGTAAGGTGGAGAGACAGGATTATCTACATCACCCATTAGCACCCGTCGAGGTCCGAGCACACCAAGGTGGAGCCAAACTGATGATGAGCCTGGTCCGCCATTGAAGGAGAAGGTAATTGGGCGTTGTCCAATGTCCTCCACCTCGTTTTTTGTATAAGCTATATAAAATATTGATGCTTTAGCCTTCTCTCCACTTTTTTCCTCTTCTTCTTTAAGGATCATCGTTCCTGCAGTGACAGTGTATTTAATTTCTTGACCCTCTATCGTGACGGAGTGCTTTGTCCTCGCGATCATTTCCTCGGGGACCTTAACGCTTTCCACTTTGTTATTTCCAATGGTTTTTTCTTGATTTTGCTTTGTCATCTGGTGTTCCTTTTTATGGCAACAATTGGATGTAATGAGTTCATAGTAACATGAAATACATTGGCTTGGTCAGGCTGCGCTTTAAGTGGTGAATGTAATCTGAACCAATCAGGAGCAGCAGGCACTTCGTTTACGCTATAACTGAAAAGTGCTATCATCAGGTAGGCGGAGAGATTGATCCGTCCCCTGAGCCTATGCAGAAAATATCCCACACGCTGTTGATATGTCTCTTACTTGTTCTGGTTTTCCCCCAGGTTGCTTCGGCGCATCCAGCGGATATGTATTTCCATACCCATACAGTGCTCCTGACACCTGGCGGGATCCAGGTGACCTGGGAATTAATTCCTGGGCCAATGATTGCCCAGGCAATTTGGTATTCAGCTGACCAAAATGACGACCAGTCAATTTCCGACCTTGAGGCTCTGGAATGGGCCAACACCATCATCCATACTTACAGTGTCGAATTAGATGGCGAATCCCTGCCCCTCACCCTGGCAGAGATTGAATGGCCTGATGAGATCCAAAAATTATATAGGGGTGACGAATCCATTCGAGTTCATTTGCAGGCATCCTGGCCGGATGAAATTGGCCCAGATCACCGCCTTGCTCTCCACAATCGGTACAACTCAAAAAACAGCATCAGCTGGTACGAAGTCCTGGGAGAGGATGGAATAACCTTTGATACTCCCCACCAGAATAGCGGTACGCTGGAGCTGGACTTTGGTCTCTCAGCTGGAAATGAGCCTTCCAAGAGCCTGATCAATTGGGAAAGCGGCACGCCATCCATCCCCTGGGTAGTGGAAAGTGTCGGGTTGGGAGAGCTTGCGGAGGAGGCAGCAGCGGAATCCAACTCTCCCCCCGGAGCCAATTCCAGTCCAGTTTCAATACTGGAAGGTTTGATTCAGAAGGATGAAGGTTCGCTAACTTTCATTTTTAGCGCCATGGTCTTGGCTGCCTTGCTGGGAGCGCTGCACGCACTCAGTCCCGGGCATGGAAAGACCATAGTAGCAGCCTACCTGGTAGGTTCCCAGGGAAAACTTTATCATGCTGTTGTCCTGGGAACAATTGTCACATTTACTCACACCGGATCCGTATTTATTCTGGGCATCATTACATTAACAGCTTCCCAATATTTCCTGGCAGCAGACATTTTTCCGATTCTGGAATTGATCTCAGGTTTGTTGATCTTATTTCTGGGGGTTGGGCTGCTCTATCCCCGACTGCGGTTCTGGCTGCGAGAATATCTGAGTCAACGACAATTTGAGAAAGAACAACTGATCGTAAGGCAGGAACAGGAAACGGGAGAGAGGCGACTGGTTATCAATCAGCCAATTGAGGAAATTGGACCGCCCCACATCCATAATCCCTCCCTGCCGGGATCCATTCCCAGAGGACCTGTGAAGGGAAATCCCCTGGCGAGTATTCGCTGGCGTTCACTGATACCACTGGCGATCAGCGGAGGCTTGGTCCCCTGTCCGGATGCCATTGCTATTCTATTAATTGCGGCAACAATCAATCGGATAGGATTTGGTCTATCCTTGATTGTTGCTTTCAGTCTGGGATTGGCAGTCGTTTTGGTCGCGATTGGCATCTTGATTGTACAAGGCAAACATCTTTTCGAGCGCCTGCAGTGGTTCAGTAAAGCGGCTTATATCATGCCAATTATCAGCGCGGTGATAGTGCTGGGGGCGGGTATTGTCTTATCTGTCAGTGCTGTCCGTAACATTGGCTTATTTAGGGGTCAAATAGGGGATCCAGGGTCTGCTGAAGCAGTACCTTTCTTCAATATAGAGAATGCCAGTGTTCTTTATACTGCTCTGGATAGGGATAACCAATCCCAACTTTGTATCATCCCCGCTGGTGGAGGGGATTCCCAGCCAGTCACCACAGATGCAAATATCTGGGCGTTTGCTATTGCGCCGGATCACAGCTCGGTGATCTACGCTACAGTTTTTGGAGAGAACGGCTCGCAGCTCTGGCAGTGGTTTCCCGAAACCAGAGAACAGGTTGTGGCTTTAGAATGCCCTAACGCGTATTGTTCGGATATGGCCTGGTCACCCGATGGCAGGGGGATCCTCTACAGCCGCCTGGATTTTGACCTGGAGATCAATCCTGCCAATGTTCAATCCATTTGGTGGCTGGATCTCACAACCAGGGAAACGACTCCCTTGTTCCAGGACCCGCTTACTCCCGGGTTCAGCCCCCGCTGGTCACCGGATGGGAAGCAGCTCAATTATGTTTCAATAAATCCTCTGGAAATCAAGATCTATCAAATGGAAACCGGGGAAAGCCAATCCATAACTACTCAACTCGGATATTCGGGAGTCTGGTCTCCGGATGGAGAAAACTTGCTGCTGATTGACATGGAGAGACGGGAAGGACTTTTCTTGTATAAACTCTATAGCTACAACCTGGCAAATCAATGGTTGACGAGATTGTCAGTTGATTTAAATATAGACGATTCCTTCCCGGCCTGGTCACCGAATGGGGAATGGATTGCACTTGTCAGGCGAGAAAAGGATCAAGAATCCCCGGGTACTGGGAGCCAGGTCTGGATTATGCGCTCAGATGGCACTGAGCCCAGGCAGCTTACCAGCGCAGAAGAGGTCCAATTTGGGCAGCCGGCCTGGTCTCCAGACGGCCAATACTTGCTTTTTGACTACAGATCCGTCAGCTCGGAAGGCGTGATTTCAGGAATAAAGATTCTCGAAGTGGATACGGGGAAGGAGATTGAGTTAGCTTCTCCGGGAAACCGACCAGCCTGGCTGCAGTGAGCAGGTGCAAAAACCCCACTACAAATCTAAAATCAACTCCTCCACTCCCCGCTTCGGCACGTGGTGAATACCATTCTCATCCCGCCAGTACTTGATATCTCCCTCCGGGGCTATATCCTCGACTACTACTTTCTCCCCGGGTTTTCCCAGCGCAATCACCAGTAAAATCTCAAAACCCTCAGGGATGGACAAAGCCTCTCGCAGAGCATCCCTTTTAATCGAACCAATCAGGCAGCCGCCCAGTCCCCTCTCCGCAGCTCCAAGCAAGATACTCTGGCTGGCAATCCCCGCGTCATATTGAAAACTGTTGCCCAGCGCCTCATCTCCCAGCGTGATGATATAAGCGGAAGGCTTTTCCCCTTCAACCGGTCCGGACCAATCCTTTAAGTATCCCGCCCAGGAAAGCGTGGGAAATATCTTTTGATTTTTTTCTTCCGTGTTAGAGAGAATGTATTTAAGCGGCTGCAGGTTAGCTCCTGAAGCGGACAACCTGGCTAGATTCACAAATCCCAGCATATCTCTGTCAGAAATTGGATGACTCTGAATAAACCGCCTGTAGCTGCGATTGGTCTCAGCAATTCCACTAATTCCCTTCCAGCTAACAAAAATTCCACCAATTAGCGCCGTCAGCGCCGCCGGTCCAGCAAAAAGAACGGCGATGATAAAAAATCCAACTTCGAGATAACTGAGAACGGCAGCAAGAATCTTATACTCGCTGGCCCCGATCCCCAGAGCGTAAAACAAGTTGTGCAGGACCACTCCTGCTGGAAAAGACAAAACCGCAGCGCCTAACAGGATCCAGAATTTTCTTGGATAATGCCAATTCCAAACCCAAACCCCAAAAGCAGAGGATATTGATACCACCAGTAGTATTATCCCGGGGATATTATCTGAGATCCCGATCAGGAATGCTGCAATCCCGGTTAATAAACAAACAGCGAATAAGATCCACTGACCAATTTGCATTTTGTTAATGGTGTTCTTAATCCAGAACATATATCACCTCCAGGGTGAAAGCAATTCCTCTTTAGAAATTTAAAAACCGATAAAGAGACTTTAAAGAAAATTACAACTCAGATATTGACCAGGTTGGAGCGGCGTCCATTTCCAGGTCATTGCGCTGCCCGGCACAAAAACGATAGCAGCCAGCACCCGCTATCATGGCAGCGTTATCCGTGCATAAGGACAGCGGGGGAATGTGAACTCGATACTTCTTTTGAGCTGAAATTTGTTCCCTTAGGGCACGATTGGCAGAGACTCCTCCGGCGATCAAGATATCTTTGGTTTTATACTCTTCTGCCGCCAGGATAGTTTTCCTGATCAACACCTCAACAACTGCAGCCTGAAAACTGGCTGCCAGATCAGCGATCGGCAGTTTACTCTTTTGCTTTTCCAACTGCTGGACTTCCCGCAAAACGGCAGTCTTTATTCCGCTGAAGGAAAAATTATAACTATCGTCCAGCCAGGCTCTGGGGAAATCAAATGCCTTAGAATTACCCTCTTCAGCGGCTTCCTGGATCGCAGGACCGCCCGGGTAACCCAAATCTAACAGCCGGGCAACCTTGTCAAACGCCTCTCCGGCTGCGTCGTCCAGGGTGCCGCCTAGTCGTTCATAGACCAGATGGTCTTTCATCAAAATAAGCTCAGTATGGCCGCCGGAGACGAGCAAAGCCAACAAAGGAAATTTCGGTTCCTTCTTCTTCCCTTTTCCTTCTTCCCTTAACCATGCTGAATAAAGATGACCTTCCAGGTGGTTGATTCCCAACAAAGGCAATCCGCTGCCTATCACCAATCCTTTGGCCATATTAATACCCACGACCAATGACCCTGGCAATCCAGGACCGCGGGTAACCGCAATACCGTCCAAATCAGCCAGTCTTAAATGGGCTTCTTTTAACGCTTGATCGACAATCGGATAGATTGCCAGTATATGCTGGCGAGAGGCAACTTCGGGAAAAATACCTCCGAATTGGGCATGAAGATCTGCCTGGGAAGCAACTGCGCTGGAAAGAATTTCCCGGCCGTTTTCAACCACGGACGCTGCAGTCTCGTCACAAGAAGTCTCGATCCCCAAAATACGGGCAACCGGATTCTTCAGGTCCTTGTTTACTTTTTTCTCGTCAGCGGCATTTGTCATTACTAATCACCTCTGGCATTCTCCAGGTACCAAGAATAAAATCTTCTTTACCTAGAGTATACCGGATAGGTTTATTCTTTCCAGTTCTCCATAGGCAAAACCAGATCATAGGGATAATCGGCCAGGATTTCCATTGATCCATCCGTCTTGACCCAAACCGTGTCTTCTAAACGGCATCCCATTCCTTTATCCGGGTAATACAACCCGGGTTCAATGGTGACTACCGAACCGGGAGCCAACTTATCCTCCTGGTTAGCCCCTTTCCCGAACCAGGGCCGCTCATGCACGTTTAATCCCAATCCATGACCCAGGCTGTGTACATATCCGGACTGCAGCTGATTATCCTGCCGGATAGTTTTATGTCCCTGGGCTTCAAATAACTCACAAGTACGCTCTTGAAAATCTGGAGCCCAGCGATTAACTTCCAATTCCTTCATGATCCCCTGGTATACAGACCAGACATCCTGGTGCAGCTGTTTTTCAGCTTCCGGCGCATAACCCAGGCACCAGGTTCTGGTGAAATCAAAAAAGTATCCCCCGCCTGCTTCCTGGGGAAAAATGTCAAAGATAATTGTTTTTCCCAACCGGATTTCATCTGCGGGTTTACCCGCGCTGTGAGGAACTCCGGCATCTCCCCCGATAGCAAAGATCGTGCCCTCGGGATTTTCTACACCCTGTTCTGCCAACCAATAATTGATCTTTGTCTTTACCTGCCCGACAGTAACCGGCGAGTCGTTTTTATTCAGCAGGACCTCATCCTCCCGGACTTCGCAACCTTGCAGGAAAGAGGCGGTTTTGCCTACTACTCCGGTGGTAATCTCTCCCATTTTCCGGATGCGCTGGATTTCACTCTCATCTTTGGTTGCCCGGGCTTCCAGCAGAATGGATTTGGCTCCTTCGCCAATAAAACTAATCCCGGGCAGCAGTTCACCCAGAATTGAAAACACTCCGATTTGGGAACTCAATTCGGTTTTTCCATAAATGGAAATCCTGCCTTGAGTGATTCCTAGTTCCTCAAACATTTTTTTCCGAACCAACGCTCCGGCTTTATTCTCGTCGCCGCCTGTCTCTTCCAGTAATTTAACATATTCGTATTTAGCTCCATTTATTACCTTTAAACCGGTGCTGGCTGCTTCGTCCCGCTCCATGGGGTTACAAAAAATTACCGGTTCTTCTCCCCTTTTCAGGATAAGATCCGCAGAGCCCAGGTGCACAGCGCCAGTAAAGTACATCATTGCAGGATTATGAGTCGCGGAACCCAAAATCCAGATCGCGTCAATATTTTCCCTTTCCATCAATCCAGTCAGATCATTTTTCATAATGGCTCCAAGTTCCTTTAAATGCTTGTATAAAATCTGGATCCGATTGGGGAAGAATCGTCCTGGGATCAAATATCACCAGGTCATTTTCAATCCTGCCTATGATGGCGGGAGATCCCTCCCGCAGATCAGCCAGCAGTTTCTGGGGGTGATCAACCTCCACCGCCCAAACCATTGTAGGCAATGTTTCTCCAGGCAAGCTTCCACCTCCAACCATAGATTTTGATTCTGTCACTTCGCCCAAACCCAGGGTCTTTTGCCAGTTTTCTGCCCGAGACTTGATCTCCTCTACAGAAGCCGAGATCATCTGCCAGACAGGCACTTTCTCAAAAGCCTCTTCCTTTATATAATGACCAAGGGTTGCGGACAATGCTGCCAAAGCCATCTTGTCAGCCCGAATCGCTCTTGCCAGTGGATGAACTTTCAGCTGATCAATCAATTCTTTGCTCCCCAGGATAACCCCAGCCTGCGGTCCACCCAGCAGTTTGTCTCCCGAAAAACACACCAGATCCGCTCCAGCCGCCAGGGATTCCTGAACCATTGGTTCATGCTTTAAGCCAAAGGGGCTGGTATCCAGCAAAGCTCCCGATCCAAGATCGTCAAAAAACCACAAACCAGCCTGGTGAGCGCTTTCTATAATGTCCTTAATATCCGGTTCACTGGTAAATCCCACAATTGAATAATTGGACGAATGGGCCCGCATTACCGCAGCTGTTTCCTCATTGAAAGCGCGCTCATAATCAAAAAGGTGCACCTTGTTGGTGGTTCCAACTTCAACCAAATCCGTACCGGAGTGACGCAGCACTTCTGGAATCCGGAAACCTCCCCCAATTTCAACTAACTGGGATCGGGAGATAATCACCTTTTTTCCCCTGGTCAACACAGTCAGCATCAGCAATACAGCTGAAGCATTATTATTTACAACCAAGGCAGATTCAACTCCCAGCAGCTGTTGGAAAAGGGATTCAGCGTGAATTAATCTTGATCCCCTTCCTCCGGATTCCAGGTCATATTCCAGGGTGGAATAATTACTTCCTACCTCCCCTACTGCCTCTAAAGCTCCTTCACTTAACGGCGCTCTTCCCAGGTTGGTATGAACAATAACACCCGTGGCATTTAAAACCTGAAACAAGGTTGGCTTTAACCAGCTGGATAACAAATCTTCTGCAGCAATGAGGATAGATTCCAGATCTGGAACGGCTGCCCCCTGTTGAAGATGCTCCTGCCTGGCTTTATCCAGGCTGGCCCGGATAGCCTCAACTACAGGGTTATGACCGTACTTCTCCTCTATTTTCTTTCCTTTGGATGAAGTAAGGATCTGATCAACTGAAGGCAATTGACTTAATGAATTCATTTATAAACAACCTTAAAACCAAGTTCAAAGATGACACCCGGCAGCCAGGTAACCGGTCCAGTCATCACTCTGCTGGATGCCATTCGCTGCGGGTCCGGAGACGAATTAATGATTCTACAATAAGAAAACCGATTCCCAGGATGATTGCCAGGCCATAGGTGAGAATTTGTCCTTTATTGAGCCAGATCAAGATTCCTGCATAAACTCCGATAATGGTTGATTCCCGCACTATCATCTCATAGGTAGCCGGGCCAAATGGTTTGATAATACGGTTAAGGTAGGCAATCAACGGCATAGATGTTCCTGTCACGGCAAAAACTGCCGCAACGAAAAACATCCAGCGATTTCCCAGAGTGGGAATTGTCTGGGTCATAAGATATATCAGCCAAATCCATCCCGGGACAGCAAGAAAAAACACCAGGGGAAAGAAAGATCTAACTGAAAGGGAACGAGTTTCTTCCATGCTTCAAATTCTAACATAGAGTTATCGAGCTGAGTTACCTGTTGACCAGCTCCGTATTTCACTTCAAAAGAGATATCAACAGGACGGTTAAGTGTTCCGGTAAGCAATTTGGTGATGGTACTTTTAAGACGGCTGTCAAGCCAGTCCCGGGCATAGGCGTTATGTACGCCGATTTGAAAAACATTATCCGAAACCGAGATCAATTCTGCATCCCGTACCCAAGTATCAAAAGCTGCTTTGGGCATTTCCATCTGTAATTGCCCGAGAGCAGCTTGCCAAGCTTGCTTTCCTTCCATGAACCCAGACCTCCTCACTTCTTCCTGAAAAGAAGATTACACTCCTGTCCGGAAAAATTGCTTATTCCGAAATTTCAAACACCATACACTCTGGAGGATTACCTTATTTTGTTATTGTAAATATCCCAAAATGGGGGAACGCTTCAAGGATAATTCTAATGGATGATGGCTGGTGTAGCAATCCCAACCCTCTAAATAAAAACGATTTTTTAAGGTTGGCAATCTTAAGGAAAACTTTGAAAATAGAACCAGGTTCAGGGTTGCCCTGGATTTGGGTTTTTTACAGTCGATTTGGGGATTCAGAACTTAAGACCCCCTACAGATAGGGGTAAGCAAAAGGCCAAATACCCTTATCTTAAAACATTCCAAATATTAAATAATTTACCTGAG
>Ga0255433_1045_pt1 | contig 11920 bp, 11 predicted proteins | sample ANMaggSSYBR02H12_FD_182672 | JGI IMG/M metagenome (GOLD analysis project Ga0255433, IMG submission 182672) | Sediment cell enrichment communities from methane seep in Santa Monica Basin, California, United Staets - ANME aggregate JGI... | ecosystem: Environmental > Aquatic > Marine > Cold seeps >...
TTCGTGATTCTCTTCAGAAAAATTGTCCAATACTCTTGGCTCTAGGTATTTTCTATCATAAATTGGATCGATCGATAATTAAATAACAGTAGAAAACCCGGAGACATCTATCCAATATCGATGAAAATACCATGAAGAACGCCCAGAAGACCAACTTATCTTATCAGAGTCTATTATTGAACTCTTTCAAAAATTGCTTGATAGAGTATTAATTTGAGCTTAAAATTAATATATTGAGTATTTTTTCAAATCAAAGGTTAAATCCCTCGTTCGAGCATATCCACCGTTCTTTATTACGTCATAAAGTTCCTCATCCATTACAGGGAGATTAATAATTAGTGCTAGTAATTCCTTCGTGATAATTTCCTCAGGATAAACTACTATAAATTTCTTAATGCGTAAAAAGATCTCATCGAGTGTATTCCCACCCCCAACAAAACCGTCAATATTTCCTTCTTTAATAATCTTATCTAACATATCTTCGGGGAGTTCCTCTTCATTTAAGATGCTTCTTGCCTTTTTTTTGAATTTATAGCTGAACTGTTTATAAGTGTAAGGCTGTAATACGATTGTTTTATCCATCTGGTTCCAAATTTCCCTATATTCTTCTCTCTCTTCTTTTTCCGTAAGTATGCAAGAAATCCCGGAATCAGTTAAGGGGAAAATATCCTTCTCAAGACGACTAGGGATACGTCCAATATCAAGATATTCGGTTCCAAAATGATAATTGTCAAGTATGATAACTAAATGCCCTCTCCCTTTTTCTTTAACAATAGTGTGCCATCCAATAGAGCCCAATCTATCATCTGGATGCTCCCAAAGGTAATCAGTGTTGTTGTACAACGAAAATATATACAACATCAATTGGTTATAATCTAATGAAAGTTTATGAGGATTTCCAGGTCCCATGATAGAACTACGAATTCGAGGATAGACAACAGATGCGATACCCAATTTTCTGATAATAAATGAAAAATACTGAAGAAATAGTGGGAGATCATACTTATACCAATTACTGTTACTGCTGTCAATAGTAGAAATCTTCACTTTCATCCCTTTTTTTGGATTGCTCTTGACTTTTTCGAATTCTGTAATTAATGAGAGGAGTTCATTATCGTGACCTATCAACTCATGGCCTACAAAGTGAAACGCAGAAGCTTTATAATATTGTAGTTCTCGTTCGTTCATTTTTTTTGAAGGGTTGTCTTTTTTCTTAATTTTATTTATGTTCCTTGTATTTATTAAATTTCTCTGAAAATATTCAACAACTTCTTCTAATTTTTAGTTAAAAAATATCGTGAAAATCCTCTAATCCAGGAGATCAAATGGGATTTCTCCCATACTATAATCTTCAAGTTCGAAGACCTTGAGGAGGCTCTCTCAAATCTGAACTTACTGTAAATCTCTTTTATTCTACCGTATATCGTAATTGATTTCATAATTTCTTATCTAAAGCGGGGGATTCTAAAGTTTTATTAAGAATATTCTTGACAAAATGGCTTCAGCTTTAATATTCTAACTCTGGCAAGGTAGTTTTCCTCTTCGTTTAAATTTTCAAATTTGTAGCCTTTATTTAGTATTTCTGGATAATTGAGCTTAATCGAGTTTACTAGCTCCTTATAGATCTTAAATAGATCCTCGAAATATACCTCTACGAATCTTGTTCCTTGAAACGCGTCGAAAAGGAGGAGAAATTCCCTGAATTTTCGATCTATTAACCTTGTTTTCCTTCCTTTAAATTCCATGAACTCTTGAAATGGTAAGCTTTGAATATGTTCCATAACGGAAAGAAACATCTTTTCAATATCTAAATATTGTGTCGTGATTAATTTAGTATTTCTTATAGCAACAATGAGTCGATAAAGCGAGCCACGAAACTTAATTAGGGGATAGGTATCAATTATTTCTAAATTCCTAAGAAACTGAGCGGCGATACGGTCATAATGAACGTCAATCAAATCCGTATTGTTGATAGTATAAATTAAATCCGAGAACGATAGAATGTTATATTGACCTCTTGGGCGCGGATCAAAACTCTTCCATCTCAATTTGTGTTCCCCTATCGCCACTACTCTGCTGTGGTCGCGTTGATCGTAGTTATCTGGAGTTGGATATAATAAATCCTCAATTGTATCTAAGAAGATGGAAAAATGATCCTGAAGTATGCCAGTCTCGTCAGATATTCTTAGCAAGAGAACGAAACCTTTATGCGTCTGGAACTCTTCGACAATCTGTAAATAAATTGGGAGGAATTCTTCGAATGCTCCATATTCTTCTGAAACCTTTACTAAAAGTTTAAATCTGCTATACCTAAAACCTCCAAATCCTCCAAAAATGTCTTCACTCTTCCAAGGACCATATTCATCTTCAAGCAAATCTCTAAAATCGGTTTGAATCGTGTCTCTAAAAGAATTTAAGAGTTTTTCTTTTACATCCTCTTCTAAAAATGGGTCTTGAATTCTCTCCAATAGATTATCAATGTCAATTTTCATTTCATTCTCACCACTTTTTGTTGAAATTAAATCTGATTTTTAACAAAAGTATTTTCTTTTTAATCCTTGCTTAAAAAGGAACCTATTTGACCCTTGTAGAGATTTTTAAGTATAAGGCTTAATATTTCCTCAAAGCAATCTAATATTCCTTCTCCGTTAAGCGCATTCGTTTTTTTAAAAGCAATATTTTTATACATCGAATAATTGATGTTCTCTAGAAATACAGAGGCATCAAATTTGTCGTCCAAATCTTGTTTGTTAAATGCAAGAATTTTAGGGATTTTATCAAAATTTTCTTCGAAATAGTTACACAACTCATTCCAAGAAGTTAAGTTCCTATAATAGGCATAATTTTGCGAATCCGCAACGAAGATAATTCCATCTACTGCACTTAAAGTTATAGGTCTAGTAATTATGTAAAAATCTTGCCCAGTTGTGGAATAAATGTGGAGTTTAAGGAGCCATTGCTGATTTTGAAATTGAATGGTACCATAATCGAAAAATAAAGTACGACGGATGCTACTTTCTATGCTCAATACCTTGTCTTCCTTTCCAAAATGTTTAAATAAAGATTTCAAAGAAGTAGTTTTTCCCGAAAGCGCTGGACCAAAATAACAGATTTTCAGTTGGATACTCCGAGTAAGCTGATCTATTATCATAATCCACTAAATAAAAAAGGATGATATAAAAAAACTTATCCTCTATTAAGAATTAAAGATTTCTTTTTTTTTACTAAAACTATTGAGATTGCTGGAATTACAATCATTATTAAAAGTAAATCATATCCTGTAATAAGTGGTAGGGATGAATCAGAATTTCTCTTTATGATTTTAACACTATCCATTCCGATATTTCCAGCGATATCTGAAATATAAAATGTAATAGTTATCTCTCCTTGACGCGCAATGGACCAAATACTATATCTAATAGTTCCAGTTAATCCAGAAAAGGTTCTATTAGTTTTCCCTCCATCTAAAGAGTACCATGTAGAGTACTCGTTTACCTCATCGATTATGAGCTCGAAAGAAGGGGCTTGTGTTCCAAAAATTTCGTTAGTATTTGGAGATATTATTGAAATGTTTGGAAATTTGGTATCTTTATAGATTTTTATATCTTTAGATGAGATAAAGCCCCGTGAATCATTTACAGAGAAAGAAATGGTATATTCTCCATCATTTAGGCTATTCCATATGCTAGGTTTGATTTTACCAGTTAAATTAGTTGTGATGGTATTGGTAAGACTATCATCTAAAGTATACCAAATAGTATGATCAACACCCTCATCGATTAAAATATTGTAATTTGGAGAAGTATCAAAAACATCATTATTTTTTGGTGAAATAACTGTAAAAACGAGAGGATCCCACCAAATAGGATAATTATCCTTACTACCTGCAGAGCCTAGAATACTATATGGAATATCTCCTATAGCATCATCATTCGAATCAAAACCAAGATAATCACTCCAATAATTACCAATAGTACCATTATCCCATACATTGTTTGAACCTCCATCCAAAGCTTGGTCAGCGGTAAAGCGATTATTTTTGAATATATTATGCAGAATCTCATTATCACTACTGCCTGTGTTTAAATAAATTCCATAGTACCAATTATTCTCAACAAGATTATTTAAAACGTGATTTCCTGTATTGTCTAGATTAAAAAAAATACCACTATTAGTATTACTTCTTACTTCATTTAATTTAATATTATTATCATTACAATTGACTGATAGCAATATTCCATATTCACAATCCTTTATTATACAATTCTTAAATGTATTGAAATCACAAAACTTATGACAAAAGATGCCTACATCTGTATTATCAATAATTAAACCAGATATAACATTTCGATCGCTACTTAGGAGATATAGTCCGAAGTAATCAAGACCGGTGTATTGATGGGCATTAATTTGGGAAGAATTGCAATTAATGATCTCATTATCATTACTGTAATATAGAGCGATCCCTACACCACTCCCTGAGAGATCCAAGTTAGATATCGTGCAAGAGTCACAATTTGCTAAAATTATTTGTCCGGCATTAATAAAATTAGCAGAGGTTAGTCCATTGTTATTTTTATAATAATAAATGCTCTTACCATTTATTTTATTGGAGTTATCAATAGTATGTGAAGTAACTTTTGCTTGAGTTTCTTCTTCAATCCAAATTCCTTGTCCAATTAATGTATTATTAAACATTATTACATTGGTAACATCTTCATCTATGCTTACTCCAAATGCATCAGGCCAATAGGGTTCAGTAGTGTTTATGTTATTATTAGAGATAGTTATATCCGCACACTCACGTATATTAATTCCATTACCATCATTAGTAATATTATTATTTTGAATAATGTGGTGACTAGAGTCTCTCAGAGAAATACCACCATTTATTGTATTTGCTGAGAGATTGTAATTAGATGAGCTATAGATACTAATCCCTCCTTCTAAAAAAGTATTATTTAAGAGTTTCCCGTTTATTGCTGATAGTAAGCTTATTTCTCTTCTCGAACCTGAGTAAAGTAAACAATCTTTTATGATGAAATCCACAGTTGTATATGTTATTCGAATGCAAGTAGAATCTACACTATAAATATTAAGATTTTCGATTATGTAAGGATGCGTTGAATTTCCATATCCCGTCTTGTTAGGAAAATTATAAAATTCAACATCACCATTTATTTCTATTATAGAGTGTTCTATTGTTGATTTTTTAATGTCCTCGCTAATTAATATATCTTCATTTATTCCATCATTAATCTTATTTGAAGATTTATTTATACCATGAACTAATACTAAAAGAACAACAGCTAAAACCAGAATTGTTTTATTTTTCATTTCAGTCAACTCTTTCAATTAGTAAACAAATTTCCACAGTATTACTACCCATGTTAATTTCACTTTAGTGCCGTTTGAATGAATATAAATCATTTTCTCCTTTTACGTAATACTAATAGCAAACTTGCATTGATTAAAAAACTCCCCGTCTACATATATTTTAGTTGAACCGTTTTCCAATCTCAAAATAAGGTATTCGTTGATTCTGAACTCTTTCATGAATTAAAATTTGTCTTTTTATATGATTATATGAGAATCATAGATATAAAACTATATCGTCTAATCATCAAAAAAAAATTTTTAGGCTTTAATATGTGAAATTTAAATATGACCCCGAAATAATAAGTGATGTGCCTCAACCATCAAGTTCGATTGCCGCCTTCGAAGAGTTCTATATGTCATTCGAGGTCCGATTTTATGCTTCTAAGTAAAGAGTCAGAGTTTTCCGACTACCAAGCCTTAATCGCACAACAGGATAAAAAGAAGATAAAAATTATCACATCTCGAGAACTAGTCGAAGTAGCAGGAGTTGGAGACTTGCTAAAAATCGTAGGAATTTATACCGTGGATGATTTAGGTGAGACAGTAATTAACGCCAATAATGTAACAATCTTAAACCCTAAGATTTATAATGCTACATGTCGTTGAAACTAAGTGTGGAGAGAATAAAAAAGAAGAAGAAGAAGAAAAAAAAAGATGAAAAGGAAAAGAAAGATAAATACGATAGAGTGCTTTGGCGCCCTTTTAATCCTTGGGCTCTACCGTAAATAGAAAAAGAAAATTGTCTTAAGTTTACTTACGTTAGTCGAACTTTCAAATGAATAAAGTTTGCAAAAAATTTAAATATCTAATCAACAAAAATAACATAAGACCTTAAAACAGAATCCTTATGAAAGCTTTCAAAAAATCGTATTTGATTGTATCTTTTTTTTTTTTATTGTCTTTAGGTTATACCCTGAAAAATACTAATTTAGATGAATTTCAACGTTATAATTTAGAATCTTCTGGTTATTGGAATATCCCCTTTAACATTCACATTTACAATAATTGGTCTGAAACAGCATTAACTTACGATTGGTGCACCGGTTCAGGTAATTGGACTGATCCATTCATCATTGAGAATATCACTATAGATTTTCCGTATTCTGGAGCTTCTTTAAGTATCGAAAATACTTCCGATTATTTTAAAATAAGAAATTGTACCTTTAGCAACGCGGGATTCGGGATTCTCCTATATAATGTAGAGAACGGTCATATCGTTAATAGTACTTGCTCGAACAATCAGGAATCAGGGGTTTTTTTATACAACTGTCAAAACATTACGATTGATAGAAGTTGTTTTATGGATAGCGGTGTTGAATCTGGGAGTGCAACTGGAGACAGTGGTATTTATTGCTTTCAAAGTTCAAATAATTACTTTATCAATAATCTATTCTGTAAAAACAATTGGGCAGGAATCGAGATGCAGTTCGCGTCCTCTCGTAATTTGATCTTTAATAATACTTTTAAAAATAATTATAAAGGCATATATATTGCGAGTTCTTCTCACAGTAATAACATAACTAAGAACATAATAAAATTTAGCGAGGAAGGGATTTATCTGCTTCATTGCTATAATATATCAATTCACGATAACACTATAAGTAGTAATCATCTTGGAATATACTCCCCTACTCGATTTCCCCTCACCACCCAAGACTGTAGTATTACCGATAATCTAATTTACAATAATACTAGTTCACAAATTCATTTGTTCGCTAGTATTAATGCACTGATCTCAGGGAATGAAATCTCAACCAGTCGCACACACATAGGTGTGCATTTTTTCAAAACCAATCACTCTCTTGTTAAGAATAATGTAATAATCAATAACCATGAAACCGGAATTATGATAATAGAAGGCGAACAGAATATAATTTTATCTAATAAAATATCAAAGAGTCAAACTGGTATTTATATTGAACGTAGTAGCTATAATAATATCACTTCGAATCGCATATCCGATTGTGAACAATGCATATTTCAAGACGCGACTAGTAAAGATAATATAATTGAGGCCAATGTTTGCATAGAACCAAGTGTAGGAGGATTTGATACACATACAATAATATCTTTGATTTTTTTTATATCTATAATCTCAATATTTATTGTAAAGAAAAGACAACGACATAATAATGATTGAAGTGGGATTCGACGTACTTGACTTCAATAGAAAAAGACTTGAGATAGAATGGAAGATTGGAATAGGTGGTAAACCACCTTTCAAATTAAAAAAAATTGAAATCAATATAATTTTGGCTAAAAATCATGAAATCAAAAAACAAGAAGCTGGTTTTAATTTGCTTCCTTTTCACAGTAGGATTATTACTTATTAGTCCAGCTATAAATGGAATTGAAGAAGAAAAAACTAAGTCCACAATAGCTGATAAAGATACTTTCGTAGATGCAGCTCACCCTTCGCTCAATCATGGATATGCACAATTTTTAAGCTGTGGTTTTGGTCATTTCTACGAGATTAGGGAAGCGTATTTTCACTTTAGTTTTTCTGATAAACCCGAAAATATCGTTAAGGCTGAACTTTCATTTGATATTTGGGGTTTCTACCAAACTTTCCCTCTTACGTTGTCTATCGTTGAAGAAAGTTGGAATGAATATACTATGAATTGGACGAATAAACCCGCTTATGGACAGATAATTGGTCAAATTTTTGTAAATTCCAGTGATATCTATAAATTTAATATTACTTCCCTTCTCACAGCAAGAACGGAAATTTCCATTTGCGTTAATATAACCATTGATGATATTGTTAATGATTATGCTTACATAACATCTACAGAAAATTCTACTACTACAAATGACGCTCCTCAGATAATATGGACTTATTTAGAAATGGTTCCGGAAGGGGGAATTCCTAGTTATAACATATTTATAATTCTGGGTATTATCAGTATTATTGGATTTTTCTTTAACAAGAAAATTGAAAAAGGTTAATAAAAAAATAAGCTTGAATGTAACAATCTTAAACCCTTGATCAACCTTATTATTATTTTTGTGTTCCCTTGACCGTTGATTATAAAACTTATTTTCTGACCGAAATCCATCATTTTCAAATGGATTGACAAATATTGTCTTTATTGATATGGTTAGTAATTATCTTCTGACTTAAATAATTAACTTCACCAGATAATATCCACTGTCTGGTTAATTAAAAAATTTTGAATAAATTTGGTAAAAGATATTATCACAGAGTCAGATAACAAAAAATAAGAAAAAAAGATTTAGACTTCGATACCCTTCTTCTTAAAAATTGTTAAATATGAGAAAATAATATAAAATTCATTGACAAAAATCACATAATACAAGAACTAATGAAATGAGGAAAAAAGACCGGAATGAAGCCGCAAATTTTACTAATTCAGGGATTGAACGGTATTCTGTGGGAGATTATGAGCAGGCAATCGAGTTTTTCAAAGCAGCCCTTCAATTTGACTCAAACTATGTACCTGCTTGGTTTTATTTAGGATCAACTTATTTTGCAAAAGAAGAAGATGATGAGGCTCTCGAATGTTTTATTCGCGTGTTACAAATTAATCCCGATTACCCGGATAATTGGTATAATTTAGGAAGAGTACAATATAAAAAAAAAGAATACGAAAATTCAGCTGAATCCTTAAAAAAGGCTCTTAAGATCGACCCGAATAATGCTTCAGCGTGGTATCTATTAGCTAATGTTCATTATGCTAAGAAAGAATACGAAAAGGCTATTGAACTCTATGAAAAAGCGCTAAAACCAAATCCAAATTTACATAGTGTTTGGTACACTCAAACAATTATATTGTCAAATTTAGCAAACACACATTTTTCAAATAAAGATTTCGAAAACGCTGCTAAATATTTCACTAAAGTACTTAAGAACGATCCTAGTATCCCTGATAATTGGTCTAAATTAGGAGCCACATACTATCACTTAGATAAATACGATCAGGCTATAGAATGCTATGAAATGGCTCTTACAATCGATCCAAAAATTATCGATGCTTTGTCTGGTTTAGGCCGCGTTTATGAGGAATTAAATGACTACGAAAAAGCAATAGAAAAACTCGAAAAAGCACTCGAGATCGACTCCGAAGATTTATTGACATTAAAGCATTTGGGAGTGGTCTACTATGAACTATCTGATTACGAAAAAGCGGCAATGTACTCCGAAAAAGCGCTCGATATCTACCCTGAATTTTCAACATTATGGTTTATCTTAGCAATCATTCATTCTGATAAGGAAAATTACGCTAAGGCAAAGGAATGTTTTGAGAAAACGATCGAGATTAGTCCGAACAACGTCGATGCATGGAATAATTTAGGAATAACTTATCGAATGCTAACCGATTTTGAGAAAGCAATAAAGTGCTTCAAGAATGCCCTAGAACTCGAACCAAATCTTGCGGATTCATGGTATGGTTTAGCACGTGTATCTATTGAGATCAATGATTACGAGAATGTCGTTGAATACTCCCAAAAAGCTTTAGAAATTAACCCAAATGATGCGGGTGCGTGGAATAACCTGGGTATTGGGTTTTATGGAATACAAAATTATGGAAAGGCGATTGAATCCTACACAAAAGCGCTGGAAATCGACCCTAACGAAATTAAAGCGTATAATAACCTAGGAAACGCCTACGCAAAGGCAAAAAAATATAAAAAAGCAATTGAAAACTATAAAAAAGCGCTCGCACTCGAACCCGACTATTTAGATGCCCGAAATAATTTAGAACGTGCATCATTGGAAATGGTAGCAGAACAAAGAGAAGTAGAAAATGAAAAAATAGAAAGAAATGTCGAAGAAATCCAACTGACAAAGTGTCCTAAATGCGGGGGTTCAGTATTGGGTACATTTTGCACATACTGCTTTGCATACACGAACGAAGAGGACGCACGAAATTTTACCAAAAGATTTACGGAAAAACAAGAGCTTGATTTAAAGAAAACAGAAATTATATTCGGCAAGGAAGACGCTGATAAAATACGAAAAGAAATCGAAGAAGGTAAAACAGTATATAGTTTAAATTTAGGAATATATAAACATTTATCGTTAGACGAATTAAAACGAATGTTTAGAAAAAAACAACGTGATGATTAATCACATTTAAGGTTAATAGTGGGAGTAGGCACATGCTTTATGTAAACTCGAGACTAGAAGAGATTAGAAGATTTAATAACTATTAGAAAAAAATCAATCAATTTAAAGGAACAACGGAAGACAAGTAGTAAATCCCGCTAGTAATCCTGTTATTATACCAGTAATTAAAGAAACAATTGATTTCTTAGTAATCGTTCCTTCTTTATTAATAATCTGCCATAAGCTTATTACAATTGTCAATAAGGCTAGAAACGAGAGGATAGCAACCCCGTAATAAATCGATTTTTCGTAGGGATACACAGTCATGCTTATGTCCGACATTCTATTGAGAGCAAAGGGATCGATTATGCCTGAAAGAGAAATAAAATTAAAAAGAAGGCGATCTGGTAAGGGGTCTAGCACTACCAGTAAGAAGTATGTGAACCAATCGAGCAGAATCCCGAACGCAAAAACGATGTATAGCGATCCTAGAATCAGACGAGGTTTAGTCATAGGATTATCCGCAAGTTTTTCTTCCTTACTGTATCTAATCCGCTCTAACATGTACTTCCCCCTCAAGCTAAACAATGTTAGGATTCCGATGATTAGAAGTAACCCAAAGAATACGTATTTCAAATACCCAAAGACCAATTCAATAAAGGAATTAAAGCCGATTAATAACTCGTCAAAGTCAGGTAAAAATTGGCTAATCATCTATTTCATTTAACTCCGATATTAACATTCTTTTTATCACTGACATCTATATATTCGTATATCACAAAAGAAGTACCAATAAGCAGAAGAAAGATATTGCTTAGTATTACGTTCACTACTGGAACAACGAATATGTCTATATAGAGATATGGGATGGAATCTAATACGAATATAGCGATACATATCAGCAGAAAATACCTATTAAGCGGTATTAATTTCCTAATTTTACCATTTTTCTTACGCCCAATTAAAATAGTTATGTTTAGAACGCATAAAACTCCTAGCAGTATAAGAAATATGAGATAAAACAACGCTGATTCTAAATAACCAATCATTATAGTTATTCTGAAAATAAGTCATTTAAACTCCGAACTTAATTAGAATATAATAACAGACTTTGGACATATCTTGGGATGAAAAATTTAAATATGTTGCAAATATGATGAATATTATCCTTAAGATAAAATATGGTGAAATAAGATCAAAACTCAAAAATCGTTTAAGATTTTTATATTATTAGCGGTATTAACACTAAGCGTAATTATACTTAAATGGAACAAGCAATTTAATTTGACTCAAGAATATGAACTAAAAGGAGGTGAATCTCCTTCATTATCTTCACCAGATCTTTATTTCGAGATGTGGAATATATCTTGGGGTGATGATATTGGTGGTTTTCTAAAGGGAAATGATCTTGTAACCGATTCAGAGGATAACATCTATGTAACCGGAGATATTTTAGTGAATGGTGATTAC
>Ga0255433_1046_pt1 | contig 11904 bp, 13 predicted proteins | sample ANMaggSSYBR02H12_FD_182672 | JGI IMG/M metagenome (GOLD analysis project Ga0255433, IMG submission 182672) | Sediment cell enrichment communities from methane seep in Santa Monica Basin, California, United Staets - ANME aggregate JGI... | ecosystem: Environmental > Aquatic > Marine > Cold seeps >...
CAACAATTCAAGAGATGCGGTTGTGTGTAATAAGATAGAAAAACCACGAGTTATTGTAGATCTCCTTCATAGAGATGAAAAGATAGAGATACGCATCAAAGATAATGGTGGAGGTATAGATGATGATATTATGGATAGAATCTTTGAGCCTTACTTTACGACAAAGTTTAAAAGTGACGGAACGGGAGTAGGGCTTTATATGTCCAAAATGATCATAGAGGACTCCATAGGAGGAGAGCTGGTACTTGAAAATGATGATGATGGTGTTTTGGCAACCTTGGTTTTATCTCTATCCTGACCTCTTTTTGATTGCATAAAACTGCTTTTATGCTTGACAAATATCAACAACACAGATATAGATTTTGACTATAATAAGAAGATGAAAATAGATCAAGAAGTTCTCCTTATCACAGGAGCCAGTAGCATAAAGAGTGCAATAAGTATATATTTAGATCAACACAATTACACCGCCTATGAATTTTAAAAAGATACGTATTTTTATCAATGGTTTTGGACGTATAGGCAGAAGTGCCGCACGTATCATACTTGAAGACAGCAGTTTTGAGTTGGTGGGTATCAATGACCTCTATAGCTATGAGCAGATGGCATATCTTTTAAAATATGATTCTATCTACGGTACACTTGATCATGATATAAGTGTTAAAAAAAACAAACTTTTCATAAATGATCAAACATTAAAACTTTTTTCTGAACCTGATCCTGGAAATATGAATATACAATCTTTAAATGTTGATGTTGTTTTACAGTGTACGGGTATGTTTTTAACGACAAAATCCAATCTCCCTTTGATCGAGAATGGTGTAAAGAAAGTGATCATCTCTGCACCTGTGACAGATGATACTCCAACGTATATATTTGGTGTGAATCATAAGGAGTATAAGCAAGAGACTATCATCTCGAATTCCAGCTGTTCAGCTAATGCTATTGTTCCTATATTTAAGATCATAGATAAACATTTTGGTATAGAGAGTGCAATGATGAGTATGTACCATAGTTATACGAGTTACCAGAACCTTCTTGATGGAAAACACTACTCAAAAGATATACGAAGAACACGTTCTGCAACGCAAAACATTATTCCTCTTATGAGCAGTGCTGCTGAGGCAACGGCTTGTTTTTTCCCACACCTAAAAGAGAAGCTTTATGCAAAAAGTATTAGAGTGCCCATTCCCAGTACTACATTGTATGATCTAAGTATCAAACTTAATGGGAGGTATACAAGAGAAGAGGTCAATCAACGACTTGAAGCAGAGGTAAGATCCTCGTATAAAAATATACTCGATACTACAAATACCCCAAATGAGTCTAATGACTATATACAGAACCCTCACAGTGCTGTGATCAATCTTCCTTTTACTGTTATAGCAGGTAATTTGCTTAGAGTCTCAGCATGGCAGGATAATGAATATGGATATGCTAAAAGATTAGTCGATATGGTAAAAGTCGTAGCATAATATTAAAATAAATTTATTGACTTTAATCAAAAAATGATTGAAATAAAATGATTCAATGAAAGATTTTTAATTTATTGACAGTTGTCAAAGCATTTTGAAACAGCTTCTATTATAATGGGTTCCTTGTAAAAGTATGGGAGAAATAGTTATGATAAAAACAATTATAAAAAGAGATGGAAGTTCTCAGAAGTTTGTACCGTTTAAGATTGAGGATGTTATCAAGAAAGCATTTGAAAGTGAAGTGAAAGCCTATGATAAAGGTGTCTTTGCAGAGTTAATGGATACGATCAAAAACAGAGATGAGATCTCTGTCGAAGAGATTCAGGATATTATAGAAAAAGTGCTTTATTCACATCAGCATTTTGAAGTGATGAAATCATTTATGCTCTATCGTCATATGCATAAGATCCAAAGAGAACAGATCCTGGGGTTGGATGAAGACACAACCTATATCAACTCCACACAAACCATCAAAGAGTATATCGATAAAGAAGACTGGAGGATCAATGCCAACTCCAATACAGGCTATTCCAATGCCGGACTCGTCAATAACACGGCAGGTAAGGTCATCGCCAATTTTTGGCTTGATACGATCTACTCCAAAGAAGAGGGATATGCACACAGAGATGGAGATTATCATATTCATGATCTCGATTGTCTAACCGGATATTGTGCAGGATGGAGTCTGAGAGTCCTTTTGGATGAAGGGTTTAATGGGGTTAGAGGCAGAGTAGAGAGTAGAGCTCCCGCCCATTTTAGAGAAGCACTGGGACAGATGGCAAATTTCCTGGGTATTTTGCAGAGTGAATGGGCAGGTGCACAGGCATTTTCTTCATTTGACACCTATCTGGCACCCTATGTGTTTAAAGATAGACTTTCATTTGATGAGATCAAAAAAGCAATAAGAAGTTTTGTATACAATCTCAATGTTCCGGCACGGTGGGGACAAAGCCCTTTTACCAATATTACCATTGATTGGACGGTCCCGTCTGATCTGAAAGACCAAATACCGACAAGAAACCAAAGACATCTTTTTTCTGAATTGGATGATGACGAACTATTAAAAAGTGCAAAAGAGAGAAATGAAGATCTCAACTCTCTGGAGAGTATGACCTATCAGAATTTTCAACCTGAGATAAATCTCATCAACAGAGCCTATTATGAGGTGATGACGGAAGGTGATAAGAGTGGGCAGCCTTTTACTTTTCCTATCCCTACAGTAAACATCACAGAAGATTTTAACTGGTATGGAGAAAATACGGATATCCTTTTTGAAAATACAGCAAAGATAGGATCTTCTTATTTTCAAAACTTTATAGGCAGTCAGTATGTGAGAAATGACGAGGGTGAACTCGTACCTAATGAAGAAGCATATAAACCGGGGCATGTACGAAGTATGTGTTGTAGATTACAACTAGACCTTCGTGAGCTTCTCAAAAGGGGTGGTGGTCTATTTGGAAGTGCTGAAATGACGGGAAGTATAGGTGTTGTAACGATCAATATGGCAAGATTGGGATATCTCTATGCGGGAGATGAGGAGAAACTTTTTGCAAGACTTACTCAACTTATGGAGTATGCCTACGCAACACTTGAGAAAAAAAGGATATTTATCCAGGAGATGTACGATAGAGGACTTTTCCCTTATACCGCAAGGTATCTCCCAGGGTTTAACAACCACTTCTCTACCATCGGTGTCAATGGGATGAATGAGATGATACGAAATTTCTCCAATGATAAGCATAATATAGCTGATACATTTGGAGAAGAGATGGCTATGAGGATCTTGGACTTTATGAGAGACCAGCTTAAAGATTTTCAAGAGAGATCAGGAAACCTCTATAATTTGGAAGCCACACCGGCAGAGGGAACAACTTACAGGTTTGCCAAAGAAGATGCTAAAAGGTATGATGATATCATCCAGGCAGGAACAAAGGAGAACAATTACTATACCAACTCTTCTCAAATTCCAGTATTCTATACGGATGATCCTTTTGAAGCATTAACACTGCAAGATGATCTTCAGTGTAAATATACAGGAGGAACTGTATTGCATCTGTATATGAGAGAGAAGATCAGTTCTGCGGAAGCGGGAAGAAAACTGGTGAGAAATGTCATCAGTAATTTCAGACTCCCTTATATTACTATAACACCGACATTTTCTATCTGTGAAAAACATGGTTATATCTCAGGGGAACACGAGTATTGTCCAAAATGTGATGAAGAGATTTTACAGAAGGCTTGTTGATGGTCAGTGCAGGTGAAGGACGCTATACCGTTAGATTGGAGTCTTATAATGTAGGTAAAGATATGCTTATTGTCATTACAGGTGGAGAGGAAGAGCATATTGGTTCAGCAACTTTGATAGAATCCAAAGATCATTTGCAAACCATGATCAAGAAAGGACATCAAGATCATGTTGTCTCAGAGAGAATGGCAAACATCATTTATGATACAATAGGAAAGGATCTCTTGGTAGTTTGCGGTATTCATATTGATGATGCTAGCAAAGAAGAGATCGATATTTTAGTTGACAATGCACAGACGTGTGTAGATAGATTTATTTCAAAGGAAGCAGATGGTAGAAGAAAAAGATTTTAAGGCACATGGTTATGATGTGACCAGCGAACAGGCAAAAGCGTTGAATGATCATTATCATGATCCCAAGAACCGTTGGGCACTGAAAGAATATAATGCCAGAGGTATAGGCAGAAACCCGGATAATTACGGACAGGTAGATATGTATCTTTTGGTGAATGATAATGGAGAGATAGAAAATGTGGGATATGAGTTTAACGGCTGTCCTACGATCTCTTTTTCTGCTTCCATATTTACAGAAGATATAAAAGGGATTACTTTAAAAGAGGCATTTGATATGACACAAGCCTCTTTCGATGAGATCATGGCAAAAGATAATTGTGAAGAGTGTACAACAATGATCTTATTGGCATTTTTGGCTGCCTATGAAAACTATGAAAAAAGACAAAATAGTGTTGATGAAGAGTTTTCGTTAAAAATGATAGAGACAACTTTAGAATATGCACAACAAACTTGTGGATAATATACCAACTTAAAAAAGGAAATAAAATGAAGCAGAATGAAATACTAAAAAAGTTAAACGAAAAAAGAACAAAATGTATTGTCTATACAAGAGTGATGGGTTACCATAGACCGGTTGAAAGTTTTAATATCGGTAAAAAAGGTGAGCATCAGGAGAGAAAGTTTTTTCTTGAAAGAGCATCACAGTACCATGCTGCATAAACCTCTGTATGATATTACACCCTTTACAGCCTTAGATTACCCCGATCACTTGGCAACCATTTTTTGGTTTGCCAAGTGTAATATGCGCTGTGTGTATTGTTATAACAGAGATATCGTATTTGGTGAAGGGAAGATAAGCGAAGAAGAGGCATTGGCTTTTTTAGATAGTAGAGTAGGTCTTCTTGAAGGGGTGGTTTTGTCCGGAGGGGAAGCTACACTTTATGGTGATCTGGTAGAGTTCTGTCAAAAAATAAAGCAGAAAAAATTTAAAATAAAGCTAGATACCAGTGGTATAAATTTTGATATGGTTTATGCTTTGGTAGAGAATGACTTGGTTGATTATATCGCACTTGATTACAAAGCACCCAAAGAGAAGTATTTTGAGATAACAAAAGATAAACATTTTGACAGTTTTTCTAAAACACTCAATTTTTTGATCCAAAAACAGTTCCCCTTTGAAGTGAGAACAACGGTGCATAGTGATCTGTTGAGAGTAGAGGAGATCAATAGGATCATTAAGGATCTTATTAAAAGAGGATACAGTGGTACGTATTATCTGCAACCCTTTGTCTTTGCAGAAAATACGATAGGAAAAGTGAAAGAGGAAAAAAACCCTTTTGATACATCACGTCTTTCAAATGAGTTGAAAGTGGTTTGGAGAGAATAGAGGCAAAGCCTCTTCTTTATATTCTGCGAAGCCTTAACTTTTTTTCTTTTTCATCCACTTCTTAAACGGCTGTAGTGAGTCTATATAGTCAGCTACATCTTTGAACTCCTGGTCTTCCAAAGGAAGAGTAGGCATAGCATTGGCACTGTATCCAAATTTTTCATATAAAGAGTAAGGGTCTTTTGCATATGTCTCTATATCTTCTTTCTTTCTTGTGTAAGAGGCTAGGTTGAGATCTGGTCCCATAGCTCTACCTCCATTAACTGTATGGCATATGGCACAGTTTGCAGCAAAAACAGCTTTTCCATTTTCTACATTTGCCAGAAGATCGGTTCCTATTAATAATGCCAGTAAAATTGTTATTTGTTTCATAAGTAAATTCCTTATATAAATTTTAACTAGGACAAAATTACTCCTAATTAGTTCTGAACGAAATATATCTTAATAAAATGATACAATTCTTGATCTAAATCAATAATCAGATAAAAATACTCCTATTTAAAACAGTATAGTGTTTTTATAGTAAAAATACTATTGCATATAGAAATATTTTACCCTATAATATCTATCATGAGAAAGATTTTATTAATTGTATGGTTCTTTACCATCTTTATCAATGCTGAGCATATCCGTTGGATGGGAAATTATGACAAAGCTCTACAAAAAGCACATAAAGAGCATAAACCTCTTATGGTACTTCTGGTTAAAAAAGAGTGCTTCCCTTGTAATGATGTGATTAGAGATGTCTTTATGGAGCAGAAGTATGTTAAAGATGTGAATCAAAAATTTATTTCTGTTATAGTGACTTATGAGGGACGGGAGAATTATCCTATCGAGATGTATTACTCTACAAGCTTTCCAACTCTTTTTTTTGTGAGCAGTCAGACAGAGACTTTTTTATCTGAACCCTTATATGGTAAATTAATAGATGTGAAGGCAATAGAAAAGATTTTAAAGAGGTTATGATAAAGATCAAGGTTTGATACTTATCAAGACTATAGCTTTGACTTTTGATTATACTATAACCATGCAAAGCAATCAAAAAGTTGTCCTTATTACAGGTGCCAGTAGCGGTATGGGTAGAGCTACAGTAGGGTATTTGGCTCGTAGAGACTTTATCGTTTATGCTGGTACGCGAACACCTGAAAAACTTTTTGATATTCAAACAAAGAATATCCGTCCCATAAAACTTGATATTACAGATCCCAAAAGTATCGAAGAAGCCATTGCAAGTATAGATAAAATTGATATTCTTATCAATAATGCAGGATATGGTTTAGTCTCAACTGTTGAAGATGTAGAGGAAGCAGAGATGCTCAATCAGTTCAATGTCAATGTTTTTGCCGTAATGCGAATGAGTAAAGCAGTCATTCCTATGATGAGAGAGCAAAAGAGTGGTTTGATCATTAATATTAGTTCTTTTCTGGGAAAGATAGGACTTCCTCTTCTTACTTTTTATAATGCCAGTAAATATGCAGTTGAGGGGATCACTGATTCACTTCGTTATGAATTAAAAGATTTTAATATTCGTGTACACTCTATTATGCCAGGATTTTTTGATACTAATTTTGCCAGAGATAATCTAGTAACAAACAAGCAAACCTTTAAAGAGGATTCGCCTTATGTTAAGATGGTATCTACTTTAGCACCTGTGATCGTAGAGCAAATTAACAGTGGAAATGATACTGCTGAAGTGGCTGAAATGATCTTGGAGATCATAGAAAATGATAATTTCCCTGCACGCAAGACAGCAGGTGACAAAGCAAAAAAATTCATCCCGATGAGAAAAGAGTTGAGTGATGAGGATTTTGAAAGACGGGTTCGAGAGTCATACGGTTTATAAGCAGTAGACATAAGGAAAAACCAGATGGAGAGTTTCTTTTTTAATATCACCGACACCAGATATAAAGTAACAGAACTTTTTAGATGTAAAGAGGAGTATCTTGCCAGAGTAGATATTTCTAATGGTATCGTGTTTTTAGAGAGTAAGATGTTTAGCCGAACCAAACAAGTACATCTGAAAAATCTAGACAGAATGGTGATGATCGTGATGGTAAAACAAGGTTCGCTTAGTATCAATGATCATATAGGAAATAGAAAAGAGAGTGTCAAAGAGGGGAAGATAGGTATATACTGCTCCTCTAGACAAGATATAACTTTAACCATAGATCAGACTAAGAGATCAGATATTTTTATCCTTTTCATTGCAGATTTTTTTCTTAAAAGGTATTTAAGTACCCAGCAAAATGAGCCGATTGATTTTTTGTATAGCAAAATTCAAAAAGAGATCTCACTGGAACATATACATATTCAACCTATAGATGCTTTGAGCCTTTACATTGTAGAGAAGATCTTAAATATATCACAGAATGACTGTATGCAAAGTATTCGTGCAGAACATCGTGTCATTGAATTTATAATACATCGTTTTTCACTACTGGATATACTTGTAGAAGGTATTGCCCCTGAAGAGTTAGAGCTTGCATCTAGAGCAAAATCAGTCTTACTTCAAGACTTCATTCATCCACCCACAGTCCAAACGCTGGCACACCTCTGTGCTACTAATGAGTCTAAACTCAAAAAGGTATTTAAAAAGGTTTATCAAACCACTCTCTATGGATATGTACAGAAACTTCGTTTAGATGAGGCTAATGTGTTACTTAGAGAAGAGACTTTAACTATTGGTGAAATTGCAAAAAAGGTTGGATATAAACACCAGGGACACTTTAGTAAGTTGTTTTTTGCTACTTATGGTGTGTATCCAAAAGAGTTAATGAAGAGATAGCATAAAATCCTTTTTGTGCTAAAATAAAATCCCTCCTGTGCTAAAAAACTATTGATTACCTTTATCTATTAATATATACTGAAATTATAAAAAATATAAGAAGGAGATAGTATGTCACAAGTAGTATTGATCACAGGAGCCAGTTCAGGTATGGGTAAGTTAACATCAGAGTTTTTAACACAAAATGGATATATTGTGTATGCAGGCAGTAGAGATACAGAGCCTAAACAAAATGATGGGAATTTAAAACATGTTTACATTGATGTCACTAAAACAGACACTGTCAAAAATGCAGTGGATACCATCATTAAAAATGAAGGCAAGATAGATGTTTTAGTAAATAATGCAGGGTATGGATTACTCTCAACAGTTGAAGATGGTACAGATGAAGAGATGTTCGATCAGTTTAATGTGAATGTGTTTGGACTGCTCAAAGTAACTAGAGAAGTGCTACCTTACATGAGAGAAGCAAAAAGTGGGGTGATTATAAATATTTCTTCATTTTTAGGTAAAATGGGATTACCGCTTTTGGCACACTACAATGCAAGTAAGTATGCTGTTGAAGGTATCGTGGATTCTTTACGTTTTGAGACATTACCATTTAATGTAAGAGTACACTCCATCCAGTCTGGACTTTTTGGTACCAACTTTGTAAGAGAAGGACTTGTGGCTAATGCCAAGACAACGAGTGAAGATTCACCGTATAAAGAGTTGGTGGCACACTTTGTACCTATTGTTGCTCAAGCGATCAATGAGGGTCCAAATCCACAACCTATTGCAGATGCGGTTAAAGAGATCATAGAGAATGAAGATGCAGATATTTTTGTACCTGTAGGTGGAGAAGCAGAGACTTTTGTGCCACTTAGAAAAGAGTTAAGTGATAAAGCATTTGAACAGAAGGTAAAAGAGACCTTTGGAATTTAATGAAGGAGTTATAATGAATACATTGATGAAAGTACTGGGTATTACTACAATTGTGATAGTGATTTTGCTATCGTTACCAACGCTCTTGCATAAAAAAATACCAGAGCTAAATGATACGATGTTAAGAGAACGAGCTATATCAACCAATATGCTGCCCATTCCCAAAACTTATGAAGCATTGCTGGAAGTAATTGATAATCCAGATAACCCTATGAGTAAAGAAAAGGTAGCACTGGGTAAAGAGCTATTTTTTGATACGCTTTTATCGCAAGATCAAGATATAAGCTGTGCTTCATGTCATAACTTGAAAGAGGGTGGAGATGATGATCTTCCTACAGCCATAGGACATCAAAACCAAGCCAATCCTTCTCATCTTAACTCTCCTACAGTACTTAATGCCGCTTTGGCTAAGTCTCAATTCTGGGACGGAAGAGCCAAAGATGTAGAGGAACAGGCAGGTGGGCCGATACAGGCACCTTTTGAAATGCATATGACACCTAAAGAGGTAGAGCAGAGACTTAATGAAGATAGTAAGTATGTTGCAAAATTCAAAGCACTGTTTCCGGAAGAGAAGATCACTTTTGAAAATGTAAGAAAGTCTATCGGTGCCTATGAGAGAACTCTACTCACTAGAGGAGCGTATGACAGATTTTTAGAAGGTGATAATAATGCTATGAGCCCAGAAGCTAAAAGAGGAATGACACTTTTTCTTACACAGGGTTGTAAGGGCTGTCATGCTGGAATATCTGTGGGGGGACAGAGTATACAAAAATTTCCATTGAGAAGTTACTTCGCTGACTACGTTGGTTTGTTATATTCTCCAGATATCACTCTAAAAGAGAGTCCTTTCCCATTTGCAAATGTTGGAGGCTTTTTAGGAAAAGATGAGCAGTTGAGATTTAGAGTCCCTATCTTGCGTAATGTTACTAAAACAGCACCTTATTTCCATAATGGTTCTGTAGAAAAACTGGAAGAGGCAGTACGGATCATGAGTAAGTACCAGATAGGTAATGAATTCACACCTGAACAGATAGATGATGTAGTAGCATTTTTGAAAACACTTGAAGGGGAGTTGGTGGAGTATTGACTTCGGTAAGCTCAGCCACCGGATTTTGACAAGCTCAGTTATCGTTCCCTGAGCTTGTCGAAGGGAGAGATTAAATCGAAAATCTCTTCTTCGTAAGTACAACAAATTCAGTCACACTCTTATCTGTGATCTCAAGCTTTTTAGCTGCTTTTGGATTTACAACATAGTATCCAAATTTCACTACTACTGTATCGCCTGCTTTAAGAACGTCCTCATATTTGACTGTACGTGTCTCAAGTGCTTTGATAGAAGTATCAGAGATGATAGCATCTGCAAGCCATGGCATAGTTGATTTTCCATCTGTTCCAATCACTTTTGCAAAAGATTCTGTTTTAAGTTCTATAACCTTACCGTCTCTCTCTACACTTACTCTTAACTGGTTGAGTCTTAGAGGCTGAGGGAAAAGTGTATGTGTTGCTTCATTTTTGATGCTTACATTAAATCCATCGGCATTTTTGTCCAGAGATAGTTTTATATACTTTGAAAGTAGTGCCGGCGTAGAGTTATGTATGCTCTGACCATGGAATGCATGTGTTGCACTCTCTTTTTGATTTGCAAGAGAACCTTGAACTTGTGGAAGGTGACATGAGACACAACTCTCTTTAGAGTCTCCCTGTTTTACTTCAAGATCACAAACTACAAAACCTTTACTGTTTTGTTTGTGAGAGTGACAACCCATACAAGAGTCACCATTATAATAGCCTTCATTGCTGTAGTCTATGTCATGGTAAGGCGAACCGGTCTTAGTTGTAAGCATTCCAAAGAAGCTACTCTCTTCTTTAAATTCAACTTTTGTACCTTTTAAATCTTTGTCAGCTGCAAAAAAAGTCTTTGGTTTTGTTGTGAGTATGTTTTTATTGGCTTTAGTATGCTTTTCAACACTCTCTATCATGTGACACTGTTGACAAGAGATAGGTTCTGTACGTTGTATTGCGTTATCTGCAAGTTTGCTCTTACCGCTCATTACATCGTGATCCGAAGGTGTATGACACTTCGCACACGTGTAGTTTCCTTTTGCTTTCGCAGGGTGTTTGTCCCATACTGCTTTGTGTACGGCATCTTTATAGATAGATGATTTGCTGTGTATAGAGTTCTGATACTCTGCAAATATAACAGGGTGACAGCTCTTACAGGTTGTATTTTCAAGTGCCGCATATGTGTGTGTTGTCGCTACGAGTAGTAGCAGTAAAGTAATCCATGATTTCATAGATAAGTTCTCCTTTTAATAATTATAAGTATGATATTGTAGCAAACAGGATAGAAATTGTCTTGATTTAAATCAAGTGCATAGGTTACTTTGATCATAAATTATTCAACTCTTGTTCTAAATCAACTTACCAACATCAAAAAATTGTTATCATCCATCTATTATATAAAGGATGAAAGTTATGAGAAAAATATTAGCTGCTTTTTTTGTCATCATGACACTGTCATCTCTACTACAAGCAGAGAGTGGTAAAAAGGTATTTGAGACTTATTGTTGGGGATGTCACCATCAAACTGCAGTAGCATTTGGTCCCTCTTTTGCCGAGATAGCTTCAAAAAGAAATGCAGATGAGATACGAGCGATGATCACTGATCCTGCTTCTGTCTCTAAAGCCTTTGGCTATAAACGTAATGCGATGCCGGCTTTTAAATTAAGTGAAGAAGAGCTCAAAGCGATTACAGACTATATCTTAAGTTTCAAGTCTGCAAAACCAGAGAATGA
>Ga0255433_1024_pt2 | contig 11823 bp, 12 predicted proteins | sample ANMaggSSYBR02H12_FD_182672 | JGI IMG/M metagenome (GOLD analysis project Ga0255433, IMG submission 182672) | Sediment cell enrichment communities from methane seep in Santa Monica Basin, California, United Staets - ANME aggregate JGI... | ecosystem: Environmental > Aquatic > Marine > Cold seeps >...
ACTTTGATTAAAACAACCGTGTGCTGAGCTATTTTGCTTTATTGCTTTTTGTTCGCAGGACTTTTTCCTGTAATATCAAATCTTTATGCATTTGAAGTATGTTGGAAGGCAGCGTATCCGATGAATAGAAACGGGCTTCAATGATTTCTTCCTCTTGTAGTTTTATTATTTGCTCATCATCTGTTTCGAGAAGTTTTGCTCGAAAATATGCCTCCATTCGCAAATGATAACCACTTACCAGGCTTATCAGTTCAACATTTGAAATGGCAAGGCCAGTTTCTTCAAGTACTTCACGAGAAAACGCATTTTCCAGCGATTCTCTACTCTCCACAATTCCACCTGGTAAGCCCCAAGCATCTGTCACCCAATGACGGTGACGTTGAAGTAGTATACGATCATCTCTGTCATAAACGATACCCGCGACGCTGACCATGAATTTGTTATTGAAGAGCCATAACAAGCGCCATTGCACAGAAGCATTTAATCTACGCCAGATTTGAAAAATGAAATCAAGGACCATAAGTTGGGTTTGCTCCACTAAAGTGCCTGAGGGATGAGCTTCGCTCCGCCGGGTTGTTCTCTCCGGTCATCAGTCCCCGGTCTCCTGTCGAAGGCTCGGAAATGGGTTTATTTGGTGGACTTTGATTAAAACAACCGTGTGCTGAGCTATTTTGCTTTATTGCTTTTTGTTCGCAGGACTTTTTCCTGTAATATCAAATCTTTATGCATTTGAAGTATGTTGGAAGGCAGCGTATCCGATGAATAGAAACGGGCTTCAATGATTTCTTCCTCTTGTAGTTTTATTATTTGCTCATCATCTGTTTCGAGAAGTTTTGCTCGAAAATATGCCTCCATTCGCAAATGATAACCACTTACCAGGCTTATCAGTTCAACATTTGAAATGGCAAGGCCAGTTTCTTCAAGTACTTCACGAGAAAACGCATTTTCCAGCGATTCTCTACTCTCCACAATTCCACCTGGTAAGCCCCAAGCATCTGTCACCCAATGACGGTGACGTTGAAGTAGTATACGATCATCTCTGTCATAAACGATACCCGCGACGCTGACCATGAATTTGTTATTGAAGAGCCATAACAAGCGCCATTGCACAGAAGCATTTAATCTACGCCAGATTTGAAAAATGAAATCAAGGACCATAAGTTGGGTTTGCTCCACTAAAGTGCCTGAGGGATGAGCTTCGCTCCGCCGGGTTGTTCTCTCCGGTCATCAGTCCCCGGTCTCCTGTCGAAGGGAAGCATGGGTTATGTTTCCAGCCATTTATACATGACCAGGGCGTCAATGTAACCAAGAGAGGGGTGATTGAATGCCATGGGTAAACGGCCAACTGTGTCAAAACCCAGCTTATTCCAGAGCCTTATAGCACCTTCATTGCTTGCGGCTACAAAATTAAATTGCATTGCCTTATAACCTAATTCAATTGCTATTCTTTGAGAATGCTTACACATTGATGTAGCTAGACCCTTGTTCCTTGCTTTTGAAGAGACCATGTATCCGCAGTTACAAACATGGCTGCCTGGACCTGCCTGGTTTGTCTTGATGTAGTAAGTTCCAAGAATTTGTCCTTCTTCTTCAGCTACATACGTTTTACGAGGCAATTGCATCCACAGCCTGTTAGCTTCTTCCATTGACGTGTTCTGAGGATAAGCATAGGTATCCCCAGCAGATACAATCTCATGGAATATTTGCCATATTTCTTCAAAATCAATTTCTGCGGCTTCTCTTATTTGCATAATGTATTCTCGATTTACAACCTAATGGATGAGCTCCGCGACGCATCCTTTCCGGTCCCCTGTCCCCGGTCCTCCGTCTTAATCGGCTGTCGGGTGGAGCGGGGGTTATACGACAACCAACCCTTCAATTTTAGCTATATGTCTTCAGAAATTGTTCTAACCCTTCACTTCGTCTCTCAATATATTCCAGCGGTGATGGATCTATCCGTGCGACATAATTAATAAACATCACGCTTCTTGCTGCCATCAATGTTTCTATTGTTCTCTCTCCCTCTATTGGCCAGGCTCTTACACTTTTATACCCTTGTTCAAATGCAGTCTTCCACTCATTATAACCATCACGCTCTCGACCATATGATAGTGTGACCGCAATATCTTGCACCGGGTATCCGAGATTTATATCTTCAAAATCAATCACATAAAGTTCACCGCGATGAAGATGTAGGTTCCAATAATGCAAGTCTCCATGAATAAGGATTTGTTCATCTTTGTCAGCAAATAATTTCGCAAACACATCATCTGCCCGCTCGATAACTCTCTTCATGATCTCAATACGCTCAGGCGGAAACAGATGACAATATTCTGGCGTATCGTATACCACAGGCTCATCAGGGTAGTAAAAAACCTTGTCCCATTTTTTTGGTTGAATGCTCGAAGGAAGTGGTCTGAGTGTACTTGCATGGTTATGCAATTTCGCTAACGTCTGACCGAATTTGTAGTAATTCGCTGTGCTGAGATAATTTTCTAACGTTCGTCCTGGCACCCATTTGAATAAAACACACCGCCTTCCTTCAGGTACTCCGGGCACACTAACAATGCTTATGTATTCACCATCTCGGCGGGCAACTGGTTCTGTTACCTTTAAATCAGTGTCTCTTTTTAGCGCGTCGAGCCAGAACATTTCTGCTCGATTTTCTCTCAAAGTTGTTTCTTCTTCAGAGTAAATTCGGAGAACATATTTCTCGTTATTTTCTGCCTGTATCTGAAACATTGTATTTGTTTCGATTGTTAAAAACTTGACCCACTCCACATGTATTTCATACTGCTCAAGAGTTTTAAATACCAATTGACGCAGCCGTCTTATCTTTCCTAGTCTTGTAAGCTCAGCATAAGGTTTCATTTGTTTTTCTACCTTCCGCACAATGGATTGGCTTCGCGAAGCATCTACCCTTTGGGTAAAGGGCATTTGTCCTGATCGAAGGGCAGCGGGGATTAGTTTATTTCTTCATTTAATGAGCGATAACTCTTTATACTACACTTAAAAACGCAAATATACCAAAACCTATGATGACTGCACCTGATATTCTATTTGTCCACTGTAACCCGTTAAGAGTGAACTTTTCCCGGAAAATACCAGCTCCGCCGCTTAATAAAAGCCACCATAACAATGAGCCAGTGAAAACACCCAAAACCAGAATTCCAGCTGAAAAATAGCTTCTGCCATCACTCGCCAAACCTAATCCGGCAAAGATTGCCGCAAAAGATATGATTGTTATTGGATTGGTGATGGTAAGAAAAAAAGTTGAACTATAAGCATCAATTAGTTTATTCCTTTGATCAGAAAATGCTTGGTCTGTTGGTTTTTCCAACAAAGTTTTGAGACCCAGAACAAACAGAAATAAGCCACCGATAAGACGTAACCATGTTTGCTGTTCGACCAAGAAGTTGGAAATGAAAGTTAGGCCAAAACCTGCAATGGCACCGTAAATTGCATCAGCTGAGGCAGCCCCCAATCCTGAAATGAACCCATACAAACGTCCTTGAACTAATGTGCGGCGTATACACAACATACCTATGGGTCCTACAGGGGCTGCAATCGAAAATCCAATAACTAACCCTTTGAGTAACAATGAAATGTCCATTTCTTTCCTTGATAGGTAAATGAAAAATTGTAACAGACAAACGGATTAGTTTCACGAAGCCCTTCGATTCCGCTTTGTTTCACTCAGGACAGGCCTACCCTTCGGGTAAAGGGCACCCACTCAGAGCCCTTCGACTCCCTCCTCGGCTACGCTCGGGGTTCGCTCAGGATAAACGCAGTCGAAGAGTCAGGTGCAGCGTGGGTTAAGTACCATCATTCCAGACGGAGATTACTTTATAATTGGACTTTAAATACTTGGTTTTTTCATTGTCATCCATTGCGATTGAAACTATTCCTACAACAATGGCTCCTTGATTTTCGATGAGTTTAATAGAAGCACCAACTTGTGCGCCTGTTTCGATCCATTCGTCAACAATTAATACGCGTGAACCTTCAGATAATATATCTTGCCTAATTTCAAGCTGCTTCTCCAATCCGGTGTAGTCGGTGAAATCAATTTGATCTGTTGTGACGGGAAGTTTTCCACCTTTGCGAATTGTGAGAATACCAACGTTTAATTTTTGGGATATTGCAGTGCCAAGAATGAAACCTAAAGCATCAATACAAGCGACTATATCAATACCTGTTTTAGGGATCTGATCAATAAGATCGTTAACTAAGGTATTGAAACCATCGAAATGACTAAATAGTGGAGTAACATCACACCGACCACTTGTGTTTCTGTCAATTAAGGATAAATAGTTCTTCATAATTGGTACCTAACGGAAGAGCTTTGCGAACCATCCTTTTGGGCACCCGCTCTGAGCGGAGCGCGGGTCAGGTTGCCACTTTATTATGATTGCCCATTTTTAGATAATTCCTGCAAGCTATTAATCCATACATTGAAGTTAGAAGCAAGTCTATATACACCGCGATCTCGTTCGGTTGGATCGTAACCATGCTCCTCATGGAATAAGTAATAAATTGCACCTTGATCTTCCTCAAGCAAAGAGATGACTGTGAAGTCTCCGTATCCGCTATTTGCTATTGGTAGCCACCCACTTGGCACACCATAATCTTCGATTATGAATTGGTTTAGCGATTGAGGAGGATCTGCAGGAATAAGGGCATACATTTCGGCCACAGACTCTATCCAATTCTTTTCTCCTGGCATCCAATAGTCGGTTTTGCAAGGCATCTCCCCATTATGCCGCAGGAGATAGTTGCGATAGTCATCAGGAAGCCTTGCGCCAAGCAGCTGTTCAAATTCCCGAACTTTGCCCTCGCTTGCTTCCGGTATTTGCGAATCCGGTATGAAGGTTATTTCTGTCATAAAATCGAATCCAAATTCAATCAAATAAAGGCGACCTAACGGATAAGTTTTGCGGAGCATCCTTTAGGGCACCTGCAGCCGGGTCTTCCTTGACGATCCTACATCCCAGGGCATCCACCTTAACCGGCTGTCGGGTGGAGCGTGGGTTATGCAGAAAATTAAATACCTGGAATTTCCGGCTTGATCTCAATAGCTTCACCTTGAAATAATGAAATATCAGTAATTAGGCGTTCATTTTGCGCTGCTCTCTACTTCAATAAGACTGATTATAAATTATCCGTATCGTGAGATTATTTATTGATCCATTTGAGATACATGTACACTAATTGAATCGGGAGAATCAACGGATAGCTCCACTTTAATACTGACATTGTTTAGGGATATCCATGTAATCTCGTCTTGGTTATTGAGGAATTTAAAATCCTCTATGAATCCCAATTCTTCAAGGACAATAATGTATTCTGCAAGCACGTTCTGGTTTTCTGGTTGACAGTGAATGGAGTATGAGTTGTCTTGAACAGTGGGAACAATATTGATAAGTTCACAACCCTCAGGTTTGGGAACTAGTTGTCCAAATATATCAGGCCACTGGGGGAGGGGCTCTATAGAAGCCTGCATGGTGAAATACGTACCGGACATTGGAGTCAGTTCTACTACCAGATCACCGCTGCGCAACCCGATTAAAGCAATATCCCCTGAGCTGTTTTCTATTACCCTTTGAATTTGAAAACCAAGAGATGCCAGTAAGTCCAGATAATCTTGATCTACTTGCTGATCTTCTCTTTTACAGGAAATGTTGTAACCATCTCGGCCATAGGGATTTATTGTTACCAGCTCACAACGTGCAGGTGGTGGAAGAATGCCGGTGAGATCTTCAGGCCAGGTGATGGCAGTTGCTTCTTTCACGGTTGCCTCAAAGCCAGTAGTATAGACATCATAGGTGGCTGTACCCTCCCCGTGTGAGAGGGTCATGTGGTATTCGCCCTTGGTGATATCAATATCATCATATTCCCCTCTCTGGCGTTTTTCTTCTGAATTATCAGGAAACCCTTCCTGGACATGAATCCGGAATTTGAGATTAAAGCCTTCCTCAACCAACAAAGTTAGGTATTCCTCGATTTGTTCATCTGTCACCTTCGAATAAAATATCCTGATATGTGATCCGGGAGCTGCCATAATAGTATCAATCACACCGGGCAATTCTGGAATTTCTACAGGAATATAATCAGGCCATTGTAGATCTTCACCAAATTGGAATTCTCCAAAATCTCCACTCTGTTCCTCTTCGTTCATTCCATCGTCAGGTAGCTGACCATAGTTTTTCGATTCAGTCCGATCAATAGTGTCTTGATTAGTGCCGCATCCGGCAATGAAAATAATTGATATCATAAGATAAAAGACATTACCCCAAAATGCTTTCATGGGACTCTCTCCTATTCCAATAATAAAATACATTACAAATGGTATGCCATGCATAACGATGACATAACCTGCTCGCCGGATTTGCAATCCAACACAATCTGATTATAGCCAAAGTTTGCATTTTGCGCGCCGCTTACCCGGAGCCGAAGGCGAGTCTGGTTCATGTTGGGTTAGCCCGCCCTTCTCCCCTATTTCCGTTTTAACATAAACCCACCAAATCTCAGATGCTTTTGGTCCGTATCAAAATACATGGTTTCTCCATCATAATCACCCCCAATTATCATGATTTCGTTTTCATTAATTGGCATAATAATCTGCCTTAATTGAATTATGTCACCTGATACTTCCAAAAACGGAATGTTATTTTCAATTAGTTTGATTTCTCCCGCACCAATGATTTCATTCACTATGGTTGATTCAAAAGTGTATTCACCCAAAAAAGCCTTCCAGAATTCCGGCACTTCTTCTGGTGCTTCAAGTTTCTGACATACTGTAAAGTAAAAGTTTAATTGTTTTACGATAGCAACATCATCTTGAAATTCGATGGTTGTTGTGACTGGAGCATCCATCACCTTGAAAAGGGTTTCGCTTAACGGTTTTAATTCAATAACGGCGTCGTCAAGGTGCAGGTACAGTTGTCCGTTTTCCAATAAAACCTTACTTGGTTGTCCCTGAAAGCTATAGTTGCCAACATATTCACCAAGAACATTGTCATTTACCTCAATGAAGATATCTGGTTCATCAACAGGCGTGACTCCATACTTTGTTTCAATAAGTAATTCTAATACCTGTTGAGTTATTACAAAGCGAGACTGGCTATCAAATGAACTGCCGTTTGCCATTATTACAAAGCCCAGTTTTTCATATGGCAGCAAAGCTATGATTGATCGAAACCCTTGATTATCTCCGGCATGATGAATAATTAATTCCGGGGTTGAAAGCCCCATCCCCAACCACCAGGTCAATCCAAGCGAATTATCAGAATCATGAGGATAATAATCTACGAACATTTTCTTCAGGGTTTCGCTGCTAATAATCTCTGATTCATCGGAACCGGCAGGTGATTCAGAATCCAAAACCTTGAATATGTATTTCACGAACTCGCTCATATCACTTATCGTGGAATACATGTTGCCCGCAGGCAGATCACAAATGTCAAATTGCTCGACAGGATATGCTTTCCCGTCGAAAACATTGTATCCCACTGCCAAATTTTCGTTTATCCGCTCATTGGAAAAGAAAGCGCTATTGTGCATTCCGATTGGTTGTAGGATATTCTTTTGCATACAAGTTACATAGTCTACACCCGTTACAATCTCGATTATTCTCCCAAGGGCTGCTACTCCAATATCGGAGTACTTGACCCGAGTTCCTACTGGATAAACAGCATAATCACCATTAATTGATTCAATCTTATCCTGGAGATTCGCCGGTGGAATTCTTACACCGAGCTCATCAATGACGTAAATATCATCTCTTGGGAAACCACTTCTGTGGGAAAGCAAACTACGAATAGTGATAGGAGCAGGGCTGGAAAAACGAGTCCGTAGATGGAAGTCGGGCAAATATTTCTCCACGGGGTCATCAAGGTCAATTCTGCCTTCTTCGTAAAGCTCCATTATTGCCAAAGCAGTAAAAACTTTTGCTATTGAACCTGTTTTATAAACATCGTCTATCGAGGCAGCTTTATTCTCTTCTATAACCGAGATGCCAAAAGCCTCTTGCCAAACTACATCCTGGTCGTCAACTATTGCGACAATGACACCTGGAACACCTTTCTTTTTTATCAAATCGTGCTCTATCTGATATGTAAGAGAGTCAATGACATAGGAGTAATCACCTAGCGGAATTTCTACAGGTTTCTTGGGAGCATGGCTACAACCCATCAGTAACAACACAAAAAGCATGCCAATTGCAGGCAACCTTTTAATTCTCATCTTTCTCCTTCCATAATCAATCTCGTCATTTTGACTTAGCGTGCTAACGGATGAGCTCACCTGCAGCCGGGTCGTGATTTAGTGATCATTAATCCAAGGCCGTCCACCTTAACCGGCTGTCAGGTGGAGCGGGGGTTAGGCGCAGAACCTGAAAGGAAAGAGGAATATCAGTCATGTGGTACATAACGTAAGAAATCCTCTTTTATGATGCTTCCATCATCATCAGTAATTCTAAGATATAAAGGTTGTTCATAGGATTCTGTGTTTTTCAGCCAATCGATTGGTAGGTATATATAAGAAACACCTGCTACTGAAACGACTTCACCCACTAATTCCATTGAGCTCTGAGATAAGTAATCGCCATCAGCTTGAAAAGAAAATAATTCAATATTGAGTTCTTCTGCCAGGGCTTCTTGTTTAATTGTCGCGGTTATGCCAGTTACTTTAGAAAAATCGTACATATAATACAGCAGATAGAAACCATCCTCAGGTTCAATAATCGTGATGAGCTGATCTTGCCTGATAAAAGCAGCTTCGTTTTCATGCCTTGAGTGGGGATAGCCAAGAATAATTCCATCTGCAACATTACTTCTGATATTGTCCCAGTTAATAGTAACAGAATCAAAGGGAGCCAATGAAAACTGCCCCTGCCATTTCAGGTTATCTGATTCATCAAAAACTAAAAAAGTAAAAGCTCGATATTCACCAATATATTCACTGAGTTCTTTTGGACTGAATTCTACAGTAAGGTTATGGTGAGACGAGTCGGTTTTAATTTGGAGGTTGTCAAGGATTACCGCAGGTTGATTTGAATATGTTTGATCCGGTCGGTATTTGAGAATGGAAATGTACCAGCCTGAGGTTAAGATAGATAATTGGGAGGAAGTGATTGTATTTCGATATGGATGGGGAAATTGAATTGTAAGTCGTAAAGATGAAAATCCATTTTGCTTATCATAGAGAACTAAAAAATCATTCCTGCCTGACAGGGCTCCAAATCGATCGCCGTTTTCCATGACGCCGGTGAGGAAAGCCCTTCTTACTTCCAAATCATCAATGCTTGGAGTATTTGCTTGGTATGTAGGGCTTCCTACAGCTTGGGTAGAGGGCAGTGTGTTCTTAGGAGGCGGCGTGAAAACTGCTGTTGAGTATATTGTAGGGACGACTTCTACAGAAGGAGATGGATGATTTAATGATACTTCAGAAGACTGGTTAGAAAAAGAGCAAGACGCAACAAAGAGAATGAAGATTGAGGCTAAAAGGTTTCTCATATATTTCTCTGCTTTATTTAATCCATGCGCCTAACGGATTGAGCTCACCTGCAGCTGGGTCGTGGTTTTGCAAATCGAGGTCCCAGGCCGCCCACCTTAACCGGCTGTCAGGTGGAGCGCGGGTTAGGTTGAAATCACGGTTCAAGAGAGATAATTGGAGGATTATCCTCATAAATTGACATTTTATTGTCTACCGCAACCAATACCTCTTGAATTAAGTCATAGTTTGTTTTTTCTTCAAACCATGTTGAAACCCTTACCAAGAATTGTCCATATTGACCGATGTATCTGCAACTTTCAATGTTCCCAGTGTCATACTCAAATATAATACATCCAAAATCAGCCCCTTCTGAGATATTAAAATCAAATTCCACTTCGTCTGGTTTCAAATACTCATTATTATTATCTTGGTATTCTGGAAATGCTAAGGTATGCCTAGTTTGGTAATCATCCAGTAATGATTGAGAATCCTTGTAATAATGAATTTCAACCAAGAATCTGCTGATTTCACCATAGAAATAAGTCACATACTTTTCTTGACGATTTTCACATCCACTCATTAATGGTGCTGATATACAACCCTCACTGATTCCAGCTTTTTCCCAACCATCTGGTAAATCACTTTCATCAATAAACAGTTTTTCCCAATCCAATATTGGTGTTGAAAGATTTGGTTCAACAAGAGATATACAGCCTGAAAATAGGGCGAATACACCTATATAAAAAAATCGTAAGATTTTATTCATGGAAAATTATTTCAACCTAACGGATGAGCTCTCCCGCCTAAAACAATTTGACTATACTTGCGCCGCCACGTCACAAAGGTCGGGTGGAGCGTGGGTTAGGAGGATTTCCTTCCCACATATAAGATATGATCAGAAGCACCATACAAACTGGGTTCCAAGCCTAGCGTGTAGTTCAGGTCCACCCATTTATCCCAATCAGACCCATGAAGTTTGTTGACTTCTTCCTCATGACCGGCGACAATTCCTTCTACGCCTAAAACACTTATTGTCGTAAATCCACAACCTTCCATAAGAGGTTGAATTTCATCAGGGTGAGCGAAATAAGCATTTGGAAACTCCTTGCCCTCGGTATGCTTCCCACTTTTTAGGACTGCATGGGCGTAATCGTGGTCATTAACAACCCAGTCAGGTTGTCTAGCGGCAGAATCCCTGAATGGGGCAAAGCGCGTGATGAAAGTTGCGAAGATCACACCACCGCCCTTAAGAATCCTTTTAGCTTCAATAATAGCTTGTCTCCGTCGATCCTCGTCCAGTAGGTGGTACAGAGGACCAAATAGCAAAACCCCATCAAATGAATTATCAGAAACACCAGAGAGGTCAGTAGCATCTTGCTGCAAAACATCCTGGAACTTGACACTGGCTTCAGTTGCTTTTTCTTTAGCCAAATTAAGACTCACCTCAGAAAGATCAACAAGTGTAATCCGGTATCCATCCTTTGCGAGCTCTACAGAGTATCTGCCTGGGCCCGAGCCAATATCAATTATGTCTGCGGGTACTTCAGGAAGATGATTCAACAGGGCTTTCATCGTAACAGCTAACTCTGTCCGATGCCTTTCCAACCTATTCCATTCCTGATCAGCTGACTGATCGTAGAAATCCTCAACTTTGTTCATATGTTATTGAAAGATGTTTTAAATCCTCCTAACGGATGAGCTCACCTGGCGCCGGGTCTTCCTTGACGATCCCCCGGCCCAATTTTATCGCCCTTAACCGGCGGTCAGGTGTAGCGGGGGTTACTAGAATGTAATAGAGATGGAGGCACGGCAGGCATGGTACCCTTCGATTGACACAAAGCTGGGGACGTTAGCCTGAGGGCTCGAGCGTCTGGGTCAGCCGAAGCAGCCTATGGGATACTCAAAGCTTTCACCCTGAGTAAGCCCGAGGGGTTACTTGGCAGCCCAGCGGACTTCAAGTCTGGGACCCCACCCGCAAGTGGGAGAACCCGTATCGGTAGATGTAACTCTTGACCCAAAAATCCGTGCCCCATCAACCACTTATTAAGGAGTGTAACATGAGATCACCCCCTGAAACAAATCCAATTGTCCGCTATATCGGCATCGACATCCATAAGTATTATGTGATGATCGGAGGCCAAAATCGGCACCAGGAATGGACCCTGCGCCCCCGGCAGGTGCAAATGGCTCGGTTCCGATCCTGGGCTGAAAAGAACCTCAAACCGGAAGATGAGGTGGTAGTCGAGGCCACTTCTAATGTCTGGGACATCTATGACATTGTGGCCCCCCTGGTCAGGAAAACAGTGGTGGCCAACGCATACAAAGTGA
>Ga0255433_1048_pt1 | contig 11682 bp, 8 predicted proteins | sample ANMaggSSYBR02H12_FD_182672 | JGI IMG/M metagenome (GOLD analysis project Ga0255433, IMG submission 182672) | Sediment cell enrichment communities from methane seep in Santa Monica Basin, California, United Staets - ANME aggregate JGI... | ecosystem: Environmental > Aquatic > Marine > Cold seeps >...
GGAAGAGGAGGAAATTAATGAGGCGAAAGTAGAGGATGAAGAAGCAAAAGCTGAGCTGAAAGTAGGAAATTAGTTATCTCAACCAAAGGAGAAAAAATGATCGTAAAAATCAAAGGAACTGCAGTAGTCGCTGTCTGTTTCAAGGACGAATGCGATAGCTGTGGGCATATCATTGAGAAGGAGGAACAGCGCACTGTCTGGATTGAAAAAGAAATCCAGGTACATGACCTGCAGGAAGCTGAAAGCGTGCACTATACCGGCCTGATGTTGACGGGTTTTGAAGTGATCATCCAGAAAAACGAAGAGATCTACTTTGAAGGTTGGGAGAATGAACCGGAAATTAGACCACTGGCAATGGATGAAATACTGCGCCGGCGAGGTGAGCCAGAACTATTCTAAGGGAGGAGTTTATGTTCACAGAAAAACCATTCAGGTTCATTGCCGTGGTTGGTGTGACCTTCGATGACCATCAATTAATGATATCTCAGTTGAAGGTAGGGGATAGGCTTGTTCTGGTACGTGAACTAGAAAATGTTTACGACCCCAACGCTATTGCAGTCATGACAGAAGAGGGAAACAAAGTTGGCTACCTTGACAGGGGCACAGCTAAAGATCTTGCCTACAGTCTTGATAGACTACAAAAGGAGCAGATTCCGGCAGAGGTATCAGACATCACCGGAGGCCTTACCAGGGATTCCAATTTAGGGATCCGGATACGGTTTACGGCAGCTGTTATGGTAGAGGGTGTGTGACAAGACAAGTATTTGATCAAAGGAGAGGAACATCTGAAAAGATGTTCCTCTCCTGGCTTCAGTTTCGTGGGGAACAGGAAGGAGAGATTTGACAGGTCAATGAATAAGCCTTTTTTGCGTTTAAGGGGACACTGCCCGCGCCCTCAATCATCCGGCATTATTCCAGTTCGGACACCTGTATTCCAAGTGAAGTTGGCGAGTTGACCATAATACTCACCTCAAGCTGGCTGTTTTCCAGATCGATGATCATTATCTCTCCAGCGTTGTTTTCCCATCTATGGCTCTCTACAAAACCCAATTCCACCAGCGCTTGAATATAGTCAGTAAGAACTTCTTGATCAGCTGGCTGGCAAGAGATGTGGGAATCCCCGTCATCTAGCGTTGGAATGATATTGGACAATTCACACCTTGATGGCATTGGAATGCTATCACCAAATACCTCTGGCCAGGAGGGAAGGGGATCCTCCAATACGCGCAGGGTAAAGAACGGATCGAAGGGATAACTCAGTTCCACAACAAGATCCTCACGGCGAAGCCTGTGAAGAGTTACTTCATTGTCGCTGCCGAGGAACTCCTCCTCGATCTGAAACCCAGAAGAGAGCAGCATCTCCAAATAGTCTTGATCCACATCCGCGTCTTCTCTCTTGCAGGATATATGGTAGCCTGAGCTCCCATCAGGATTGATCGACGCCAGCTCACAGCGTTTGGGGGGAGGAAGTATATTCACAAGATCCTCAGGCCATTTTAGAGCCGTTGCTTCCCTGGCCTCTTCCTGAAATCCTGATGTGTACACATCATATGTGGCAGAGCCCTCATAGTGGGAAAGAGTCATGCGGTATTCACCCTTGGTGATGACAATGTCATCATACTCTCCGCGCTGGCGCCGCTCCTCAGAATTGTCCGGGAACCCTTCCTGGACCAGGATCCTGTAATCAAGGTCGAACCCTTCTTGGACCAATAACTTAAGGTAATCCTCAATCATTTCATCCGACACATTTGAATAGAACATTCTGATGTGAGATCCGCCGGGCATGACGGTATCAATAGTTCCCGGCAGGGGAGGGATATCATCGGGAATATACTCTGGCCACTGGGCAGCTTCATCAAATAGGAAGTCACCAAATTCTCCGTCCGGAAGCTCTTCCAACGTTGGATTATCAAGCGCCGAATCGGGCCCATTGTCCCTGGTCGCGCAGCCAGGGATCAAGATGAGCGGCAGTAGTACAAACAACCAGGTCCATCTCATTTCGTTCACGAGGGGCATCCTTTGATAATGGCTTATGAGTACTATAACATTAGATTACTACCATAGCGGAAAAAACACCAGGAAGCATTCATTCCTCCAGGATCATCCCTGTCCGGTTTTGTGCTTGTGTTTAGAACCATATGAAAAATGATGAAAGGAGCTTCAAGTATACCGCTATGAGAAAGAGGGTGGGGGAGTATGGAGTTGATAAGCAGCAATGGAAAAAGAATCTGATCCAGAGCAGAACCTTGATGGAAATGTTGCAAAATTCCATTAAGGGTAATTTTGCATATCCAGCCAAAAAGGTATATTCCAGGGTTATGCAAAAATACCCATTAACTGTATTGATTTATCTGGATGTTTTTCTTCAGTATACACGTGGTTTGGTTTTGATAAAGCTTTCGATAGGAACTCTTATCGCAACCATACCGATTTAACCTTATAACGGGAAAGGGTGGGGGAGTCCTTGATAGTGCTGGGGATGCCGGCCAAACAGAGACAGGTTAAGAGACAGAATAGGAGCCCTTGGCATGTAAGGGGTTCCTAAAAGTCAATAATTAGGGCTTTTTTGTTTTAATACCAGTTTCGAGTTCAGCCCCCTGGGGGCGGTAGGATTCGAAACTGCGACCTGGCGGATAACGGCTTAATTCCAACGCGGTTATAACTACACAGAAGTTTGGAAACTGAAGAGAAAATAGCTGATAACATCTGTGTCTACTGCCACAGGGGTTTGATAATTACCTATTTATCATTTTTAAAATTTGCTGAGACCTATCTATACAATCTGGTATATCTATCAGATGTATAGAACCTTTTTCACCAGCGGACTCTACTACTACATCTCCCACACCAATAAACCTTTCAAAAATATTTTGTTCGTAACTTACATCCTGAATATTTTGTATTGGAATGGTTTTATGAGTTCTTCCAAGGAATCCGGATTCAATAATTATCCCACTGGAAGTTAGAGTGTACTTTGTAAACAAGAGTGCGAACATTTTTTTTGTGAGCGGGAAGGATAGAATTATAAACATAATAAGGAAAAGAAAATCCACGAGTAATACTTGAAAATTTCCATAAATCGAAAATGTAGATCCAATTAAAAATAATCCGCCAATAAATATTAATAGTATTAAGCCCCCTGCTATCAGTGATGGAAGTAGTGAAGGTTTAAGAGAAAAAACCTTTTCTTCTTTAGTTTTATCTAGTACTGATCTTTCCGTGATTGCAGAAGATTTATTTTTATCAATTTCCATTTTCTCATTTTCGAGATTATTAACATGAATATTATTTGTATTACATTGAGCGATATCTATTTTGCCAGTTGAAACAAGTTTTGCTATACCTTTTTGCGCTGTCTGATTATTAGGGTCAATCTCCAGGGCTTTTTTCAGACAATCAAAACGCTCCTGGTCAGTATCTACAGCACCAGAAAGCCATAGCCAAGCAGATAAATCTTTTGGATTGTTTTGTGTTGCCTGGCGCAACAACCCTAGAGCCGCCAGTTTGTTTCCCTGTTTTAATGCTGTGATACCCTGTTGCGTTAAAGTTGTCATAGCTTTCTCACTTATTTTAATTTGAACCTTAGTCATCCTAATACGGTGATTATCGACCTGATGGGAAAAATCAGATATAAAGAGTACGCTATTGTTAACTACGCTTATCGCAACCATACCTATTTTGTATTATAACGGGAAAGGGTGGGGGAGACCTTGATAGTTCTGGGGATGCCGGTACGCAAAGCTTCATCGGATCCGAATCAAACTACGACTTAGAATGTACTTTTCATAGAGAAACACATCTTCCCACCCAATAAAGCTGATATGCTTCAATTAGCTGCTGTTTATTTTGACATAGGCAGGCGTTCGTTTTTTATTTATGGCGTTAACAAGCAAGAAGGGCAGTGTTTTGGTTTATTTTTGTGTTTCAACTGACTACCAGGATCCCAATACCCAAATAAAGGGATCCCGTCAAACAAAAATTATTCCAAAGATACGCGGAAAATACATGACAAGGTAGATTTGGGCTTGCCGTGCTATTCCTTAGCGTATATTTCTACATGAATATGCTTAGTATCCTTACTTGGAGCAAAGCTGGTTTCGTTGTTTTATCTACGGCATTAATAGTTGAAAATATTATTCACTTTTCACATTTAGCTGCAAGTGAGTACAGAGGAATGTGCCGCTGTCGAGTTATGCCGTATCTACTATAATTGTAAGAATGACACTTGAATATTCACTTTTCATCAGCCTCTCTGGAGAATCAAAATATGCCCCAGCTAACAGAATCTGAACAACAAGAGATCATCCGCTACTTGGAAGCTGATAAACCTCTTCCTGACAAATACCGATTTTTGTTATTTGAGGACAAACGGGAAGTCGAACTGGTCTGGAATGGAAAAACCAACGAAGTGAGCAATATTGTCCTGCCATTCCAGGTTATTGAACAAGTAGATGAACCCCGGGCGGAAAAACCAGAAGACTCATTACTTCAAATAAGCATGTTTGATGATCGAGGTCGCCAGAAAGAGGGCTGGACAAATAAACTTATCTGGGGGGATAACAAACTGGTTCTTTCTTCTCTGAAAAATGGTCCTTTGCGGGAAGAAATTGAAGACCAAGGTGGGCTTAAGTTGATTTATATCGATCCTCCCTTTGACGTTGGAGCTGATTTTAGCATGGATGTTGAAATTGGAGATAACACATTCACAAAAAGACCCAATATTCTAGAAGAAATCGCTTATCGTGATACTTGGGGAAAGGGTGCAGATAGCTTTATCGCTATGATCTATGAGAGGCTGATGCTGATGCGTGACTTGCTGGCTGAGGATGGCAGTATATATGTTCATTGTGATTGGAGATTGACAGCAAATCTTAGGCTTGTGCTTGATGAAATATTCGGTGGACAGTTTTTTGTAAACGAAATCATTTGGCAAAAAGTTAGATCATCAAAAGGTCAAGCAAAATCGTTTGGAAACGTCCATGATACGATTTATGCTTATTCAAAAGGACAAGATTATCTTCACAACAAGCAATACACTTCACATGACCCAAAGAGATTGAAGACTCATTACAACAAAATAGATGAAAAAACAGGACAAAGGTATCAACTTGCTGATTTCACACAAAAAGGGGTAGGACCTCCAAGAGAATTTGGAGAAAAAGGCATAATGAATCCTCCACCTGGTAAACATTGGATATGGTCTCAAGAAAGGATAGATGATGGATTAAAGAACGCCTTGATTGTATTTACAAAATCAGGAAAACCAAGGGTAAAAAGGTATTTAGACGAATCAAAAGGTCAACCTATAGAAGATATTTGGGTTGACATATTCCCGATCAATTCACAGGCAAAAGAGAGTGTCGGTTACCCAACTCAAAAGCCAGAAACGCTTATAGAACGAATTATCAAAGCCTCAACAAATGAAGGTGATCTGGTCGCTGATTTTTTCAACGGCTCTGGTACTACTTCTGCTGTAGCAGAGAAGATGGGTCGCAAATGGATCGTCGCCGACTTGGGCAAATTCGCCATTCACTCTACCCGTAAACGCATGATCGGTGTTCAGCGAGAAATGAAAACAGAAGGTAAGGACTACCGCGCTTTCGAAATTCTAAATTTGGGCAAGTATGAACGGCAGCACTACATCGGCGTTAACCTCAATTTGCGCGAGGAAGAGCAGCGAAAACAGCTCAAAAAGAAAGAAGCGGCTTTCCTGGATCTTATACTGCAGGCTTACAATGCAGAAAAAACAGAAGGATTTAACACTTTCCATGGCAAAAAAGCAGGTAGATTAGTGGCGGTCGGACCTGTCAACTTACCTGTCACCCGCTTGTATGTAGAGGAAGTCATCCTGGAGTGCCGACAGAAACACATCACCAGGGTGGACATCCTGGGTTTTGAATTTGAGATGGGTCTCTTCCCCAATGTCCTTGATGAAGCCCGGGAAAAAGGGATTGACATTGCCCCTAAATACATTCCAGCTGAAGTCTTTGATAAACGTGCGGTAGAAAAGAACCAGGTGGTCTTTCACGATGTGGCAGCTATTGAAGTCACACCGAAGGTGAAGGGGAAAAGCGTAGCTGTTGAATTGACAGATTTTTCTGTTTTTTACTCTCAGGATTCCGTTGCCGGAGCAGAAGCTACTCTCAAAAACAAAAAGAGCAAAATTGTCGTGGAGCGAGGGCAAATTGTCAAAGTCAGTAAGGACAAGGACGGTATTGTTAGCCGCGAAACCATAACTAAGACCTGGACTGATTGGATAGATTATTGGGCAGTAGATTTTAACTTTGAGAGCAAGCGCGAGATTATTCGGATTCCTAAATATACTTCAGATCCTGATGATTTGGAATATGAAGAGGTCTGGACGGGAGATTTTATCTTTGAAAATGAATGGCAATCATTCCGCACCAAAAAGGATCGCTCCCTGGAGTTGAAGAGTGTTTTTCATGAGTGCGAACCCGGTCGCCGGAAAATAGCAGTGAAAGTAGTAGACATTTTTGGTAATGACACAATGACTATTGTGGAGGTCACAGTGGGAGGGAAACGCTGATGGCGCTGCACAAAGACTTCCCTAATTCCCCATACGTCATCCTGGATCCAAAACTGCGCTGGTTCCCGGCGGATGAAGCCCTGCGAGAATCAAGCATGGAGAAGCTCATGCCTCCTTTGGTCTCAGATCTTAGGAAAAAGGTCAAGGAGTGGAGGGACGGCGGTTATGTGGGTGGAACAGATACTAGCAAAAGCTTATTGAATCATTGGTTTAACACACCACATTTGCTGCCAATAACTGACGGGACATTAGCTGAATTTCAATATTATTTTGCTCAGCAGGAAGCGTTGGAAACCATCATCTATCTATATGATATTGCCGGGGCAAAGGATCAATTTGATCTGATGCGTTTTGATAGCTCAGGATCGGTTACAACAGGTATGTTTGATGAGGATTGGCGCCGTTTTGTGATTAAAATGGCTACCGGTTCTGGAAAAACTAAAGTTCTAAGCTTGGCGCTGGCCTGGAGTTTTTTTCATAAACTCTATGAATCTGAGTCTGAATTAGCTCGAAATTTTCTGGTAATCACTCCCAATATTATTGTTTTGGATCGTATAAAGCGAGATTTTCAGGGACTAAGAATATTTTTTGATGATCCTGTCCTTCCTGAAAACGGAGTAAATGGACGTCGCTGGCGGGATGATTTCCAATTGACTCTTCACCTCCAGGATGAAGTAAGGATCACCCACCCAACCGGGAATATCTTCCTAACCAATATCCATCGAGTATATGCTGGTGACGATATTCCTCCTTCGCCCGAAGATGAAGATACTATGGCGTATTTCCTTGGTAAACGACCAACCGGAGCGACAACGGATTCTAAAGTTGATTTGGGGATGATTGTCAGGGACATTGATGAATTACTTATCCTAAACGATGAGGCTCATCACATTCATGATCCACGTATGGCCTGGTTCAAATCGATTGAGGACATTCATAACCGACTTAAACAGAAAGGGTCTTCTTTAGCGATGCAGATTGATGTCACCGCCACACCAAAACATACAAATGGGGCAATTTTTGTTCAAACCATTTCTGATTATCCGCTGGTTGAAGCCATCTCTCAGAATGTAGTCAAACATCCAGTATTACCTGATGCAGCCAGCCGGGCAAAACTGGTTGAGCAGCAGAGCGCAAAATTCACTGAAAAATATACTGATTATATTCATCTCGGTGTAACTGAATGGAGAAAAGCTTATGCTGAACATGACAAGCTTGATAAAAAATCAATTCTGTTTGTTATGACCGATGACACGCGCAATTGTGATGATGTTGCTGTTTACCTTGAAGGAAGATACCCTGATTTGAAGGATGCAGTTTTGGTGATCCATACCAAAAAGAATGGAGAAATTTCTGAGGCACAATCAGGAAAAGCAAAAGAAGAGTTAGTAAAATTACGCGAACAGGCAAATACGATTGACGGACGAGAAAGCCCCTATAAAGCAATAGTATCCGTGATGATGTTGAAAGAAGGCTGGGACGTGCGCAATGTGACAACCATCGTTGGTTTACGAGCTTATACAGCTAAGAGTAATATCCTACCTGAACAAACCCTTGGACGCGGATTACGGAAAATGTATCCTGGTAGCGTGGAAGAATATGTAAGTGTTGTCGGCACTGATGCGTTTATGGATTTTGTTGAATCCATCCAGGCAGAAGGGGTTGTGCTTGAACATAAACCTATGGGTGAAGGAACTGAACCGAAAACACCATTAGTTGTTGAGATAGACCATGAGAATGTTAAAAAAGATATAGATGCCCTGGATATTGAGATACCTGTCCTCACACCACGCGTATACAGAGAATACAAGAATCTTGTCGACCTTGATCTGAAAGCCATGGAATATCAAAAAGTAACCTATTTGGAATTCAGCGAAGAAGAGCAGCGAGAGATTGTATTCAAAGATATTACGACCGGCAAGGTTACCCATACTACCATCCTTGATACAGCCGGTATTGCAGATTATCGCTCTGTAATCGGTTATTTTGCTCAAACCATCATGCGTGAACTTCGATTGGTTAGTGGTTATGATGTGCTTTATAGTAAAGTAAAAGAGTTCGTTCGAGATGAGTTATTCACGCAACACGTTGACCTTGAAACTCCTAACACCTTGCGTAATCTATCTGAATTACCAGCAACCAAAACCGTTATTGAAACTTTCAAAAAAACCATTAATGCACTCACCGTTCGTGATAAGGGGGACGCAGAAATCCGGGATCGGATAAAACTCCGGAAAACACGACCATTCATAGCAAAAGATCAGGGTTACATTGTGCCTAAGAAGAGTGTATTTAACCGCATCATTGGAGACAGTCATTTTGAATTGCAGTTTGCTGGATTTTTAGATAATTGTGATGACATCAAATCCTATGCCAAGAATTATTTTGCAGTTCACTTTAAGCTGGATTATGTGAATGCCGATGGGGATATCTCCAATTATTATCCCGACTTCATTGTTAAGGAATCTGGGAAAAATATATACATTATCGAAACCAAAGGCCTGGAAGATTTGGACGTGCCGCTAAAAATGGAGCGTCTGAAGCAATGGTGTGAGGATGTAAACAAGATCCAGGATGAGGTTAGATTTGATTACATCTTTGTGGATCAAGAGGGTTACGAAAAGTATAAACCCACATCGTTCAAACAAGTAGCAGAGGGATTTGTGGAATATAAAGTTTAGAACTTTTTCAATAGGGAATAATTTTTGAGGGAACACAAAACATTTATTTCACTTATATAGTTTCTCTATTAATAAGAACGAGTAAAGAGAACAATACCTGAAAGGAGTCACCGTGATCCGTTTTTTACACTTGGCCGATTTACATCTGGACGCGAAACCGAGCTATCTTGACGACAAGGCAGAACAGCGCGGGAAAGATTTTCTGGATGCTTTCGAAAGAGCGGTCAATTTTGCTTTGGACCCAGAAAACGAAATTCACGCTGTTGTGATAGCGGGGGATCTCTTCGATAGCTCAAATCCATCAACGGAATGTGTCAGATTCACCATAAAACAACTTAAGGCTCTAAAAAAGGCTGACATCCCCGCGATTGTTGTTCCAGGTAATCACGATTCCTTAAGTATGCCGGGGTCAGTGTTTGCAGATCCAACCTCGCCACTGCGGAAGCTCATAAATCTCGCCACCTCGCCCAACCCAGAACAATTTTGCACCTTAACCATCAACGGGGAGGAGGTTCATTTTTATGGCATGGCCTGGGATCCTGGCCGATCCAAACCGCCATTTGATCAGTTCAAAGCAGGGGCCGAAGATGGTTTTCACATTGCGGTTATACACGGGACCCTGGAGGGAGCTCATTTTTATGACCTTCACTCCCGAGACGTTCCCTTGAGCTTAGACAAGTTAAAAAACAGCAACATGGACTATATAGCTTTAGGCCATATCCATTCTCCCCAGATGAAGAAAGCTGGAAAAATACCGATCGTATACCCTGGCACATTGGAGGGGAAAAGATTCTCGGCCAGTGAAGCGGGCGAGCGCAACTTATGCGTTGTAACACTAGAAAAAGGAAAACAAGCTAAATTTGAAAAACCCGTTTGGAATAAGCGGACTATCCTAATTGAGAAGTTAAACACCGAGAAAGCTGCCCTGGAGAGCCAGGGAGAATTAGTGGAGTATCTCCGCAAAGAATATGCATCAAATGATTGTATTGCCAAGATTACTTTAGAAGGAGCTGTTCCATTTTTAATTGACGTGGATAATGTGCTAAATCAACTCGAGGGTGAGTTCTTTTATGTAGATATCATCGACCGTACCGATATTTTTGATACTACACTGATAGAGGAATGGGAATCGGAAAACACTATTCGGGGACTTTTTGTTCGGAAGATTCATCACCTGGTGGATGCCCAAACGGATGACCAGGAGAAGGAAAAAATCGAGCTGGCTCTCAAATTAGGAGTTCAGTCTTTTCAGAAAAATGAAGGGGGAAAATAACTATGATTATCAAGAGTCTAAAACTCCAGGGCGTAGGTCCTCTTCAAGATCATTCGTTTGAGCTACTTCCTAAAGGACTAAATGTTATTCTTGGTCCTAATGAAAGCGGCAAGACAACTTTTGGTACGGCAATTGTCGCAGTTATTCATGGGGTTAACAAAGATGTCAATTTACAGCGATCGATGTCTGGCGGAAGTATTTTTAATGGATATTTGAATCTCCAAATTGACGATTCGGAATATCAAATTTTTCGCAACTTTGAGACAGATCAGGTCCGACTAAGTAAGATTGTCGACGATGGGCAGGAAATCCTTTTTGAGGGGAATGCCAACCCCCGGGGAAGAACAGAAGAGCCAAAGCTTTACCGGAAAATCATTGAAAATGATCTTGGGTTACCGTCAGCCAGCGTGATTAGAAACAGTTCCTTTGTTGATCAGCTCGATCTGTACATGGAGATTGATGAAGAACTTCGAAAACAGATTTCTGGCGCAGGACAAAGTGACTATATGCGTGCCGCTGGATCTCTACGGGATAGTTATTACCTATTGACCAGCGCACCTTTGCCGGGAGATAAAAGACGGTCAAAAAGTCGTGAGATTGAGGTTTTAAAAAGTAAGCTAGAAGACCTGAACAATGAGTATGAAGAATCCCGGTTAAAGGCTGAGAATGTGAGCACAAAACTGGAAGAACAATCTGATCTAGATGAAGAAGTAAATGATTATCAAATATTGGTTGATGAGACCAATCAAGAACAGAAAGCCATCGACCAATATCATAATCTAATCGAAAAATACAACACGTATAAAGAACAAAAAGAGATCCATGAGAAAGCCAAGGAGAATATTGATCAGTTAAAACAGGATCTAGAAGCCAACGAAAAGGAATTAAGTAAAGATAAATTTGCGCCCTTCCAAGGTCTATCCGAGGATGAACTTAAATCGTTAAGAAAATATGTTCAATCCGACGCCGAGAGCACCTGGCTGAAGTTGGGGGAATACCAAGCAGATAAAACCCGCTTAGATAAAGAACTTAAGGATTCCAGGTACAAGGCATTTAAGATTGCTCCCGAAAATTCAGGCGGTCTGCTGAAATCACTTCAAAATCAACGCGCCGGATTATCCGGAGTTGAGGAAGTGCTAGAGGCGATTCCATCCGGAGGAAAAAGATCACCACGTCGCTTG
>Ga0255433_1049_pt1 | contig 11627 bp, 10 predicted proteins | sample ANMaggSSYBR02H12_FD_182672 | JGI IMG/M metagenome (GOLD analysis project Ga0255433, IMG submission 182672) | Sediment cell enrichment communities from methane seep in Santa Monica Basin, California, United Staets - ANME aggregate JGI... | ecosystem: Environmental > Aquatic > Marine > Cold seeps >...
GCTATCATACCTTTAAATCCAAATCTTTCACCAAGATAGGCAAAGATAAAGTCTGTGGAAGATACAGGAAGGAATTTGAGCTGTGTTTGGGTAGATTCTTCTTTACTTTTACCTTCAAGTCCACCTGATCCTATGGCTATAAGTGCCTGTCTTACCTGATAACTTGGTTTGTTCAGTGCATCCTGAATACGTGTTTTTTGGTAAGACTTCAGTCCGTATTCGTAAACTAGTGGTGCACCTGCACCTGCAAGTATGGCAAGAGTTACCCATATTTTCCAGTTTATACCTACAATAAAAAGAACACCATACCCTGCGATGAGAAGTACAAGTGCTGTACCTAGATCCGGTTCCTTGGCAATGATAATAAAAGGGATAATGATAACAATAGAGAGTTTGATGAAATCTAAAATGCCATATCCTTTTTCTCCGGGTGGTTTTCTACTTATAAGATAGCCAAGCATCATAATTACAGCTACTTTTATAAACTCTGAGGGTTGTATTGTGACACCAATACCAGGGATTTCTATCCATCTTTTTGCACCAAGTATACTTTTCCCTATAAATTCAACTGCAATAAGCAAACCAAGGTTAGCTACGTAAAAAATAGGTACAAACCACCAGATGATCTGTCTCCATGGTATAAAAGCAGAAACAAAAAAAGCAATGGTTGCTATGAAATAGTAGATCATTTGCTTCTGATAAAGATGAAAGTTGATCTCGTAGACAAGATAGGAAGAGATGATAAAAAGTGGGATAAGTTGTATCATTAAAGTGTAAGAAAAGTTCTTAAAGATGCGTTTGTCAAAATCAAACCAAGAATCCATCTAACACCCTCATTATTTTTAGGGTATTATATCGAAAAGAGTATAAGAGCATTTCTAAAGGAAAAGGATGATTGATTTTTATCGATTTAAACAGTTTGAAGATTACTCTGAATGTATACATGCTGTCACAACTAAAAGATCGTTAGAGCCTTACGTTTTTAGTTTAGCATTACATACCGGTGAAGATGAAGCATGTATTATAGAGAATCGTAAAAAAGTTTCTTCTTTACTTGGTCTTGGTAATGATTTAGCCTTTATCGTTGCCAATCAAACGCATAGCGACCATATAAAAGTTATCATAGAAAAAGAGACAAAAGGTTGGAAAGGGCTTGAAGATGCAGTGGCTGATTGTGATGCACTCATCACCAATAAAAAAGGTGTAGTGCTAACCATATTGACCGCGGATTGTGTGCCTGTACTTTTGTATGATAAAGAGAAAGAAGTTGTTGCTGCCGTTCATGCTGGTTGGAAAGGGACAGAAGCAAAGATAGTGGCAAAAACAGTACAGAAGATGATAAAGCTATATGACTCTGATCCTAAAGATATCATAGCTGGTATTGCACCGGCTATAGGACGTTGTTGTTATGAGGTTGATAAAGATGTTGCAAAGCATTTTTTTAATGAACCTCAATCTTTTGATGTGCTGGGTGAAAAATACATGCTTGATCTACCTTTCCTCAATAAAATGCAACTTTTAGATTCTGGTGTACTTGAAGAACATATAGAAATGAGTGGTGTTTGTACAGCATGTGAAGTAGAAAGGTTTTTCTCTTACCGTAAAGAGCAGGGATGCAGCGGTCGGTTTATGAGTATGATAGGATTAATTTAGATCTCACAAGAGTCTATCTTAGTAAAGCCTTTAGAAGCTAACCACCAGAGTGGCCATTTATAGAGTCTCTCTATGCGTTTTTTTACCAAATATGCCGGATAACCACAAAAATGCATGAACCCAAGATCTATCGCTGCATATTTTCCTCCAAGTGCTATGGCAATGCCTTTGATATGCATATTTGCCTGTTTGAGAGGTTTATTATGTAGTGAACGTATAAGATTATTTGCTGCTATCTCTCCGCTTTGTATGGCTGTTTGCGCTGTGGGCGGTAGTGGTTTACCCCTTTTATTTATGAGAGCAGCAGCATCTCCTATGACGTAAATATGGTCATATGTTTTACTTCTTAAATACGTATCTACAACGATCTGTCCTTTTTTGTTTTTTTCAACATTAAAAGTTTCGAGACATGGGGGACTGGTCGTACCACCTGCAAATATCATAAAATCAAAAGGTATTTTGCTCTCATTGGTTAGGATTGCCTCATGTTTATCTATGGAGGCTATACGGCTTTGTGTATGCATTTTTACTCGAAGTTTTTTTAGTCTTTTTGTGGCTATTTTTACGATGTGAGGGTGCATGCCATTGAGTATGGTTTCTCTACTGGCAATGAGGTGTATATGTAAGGTAGCACAGGAGAGGGTATTGGTTCTATAGTAATGGTTAAAGAAGTGTTGCATGCCTGCAGCTATCTCGACACCGGAGAGTCCTGCTCCACCGATGATGATGTTGAAGTTTTCTTTAGCCTGTTTGGCAGATTCAAGTCGTTTATAGAGTTCATCTTGGAAAAATTGGTTGAGTTTGAGTGCTCCTCTAAGGCTTTTGGCACCACTAGAGTAGTTATAGACACTTGTATCGCATTCAAAACGTTTTGTAACACTGCCTAAAGCGATGATAAGAATATCGTATGTGCAGATACCATCAAGGAGAAGAATGACTTTCTTTTGGGGGGTTGATGGAGTCTACCGTACGATGTAGAAATGTGACATTTTCATAGTTTGCACACAAAGCTGGGAGACTTACAATGGTCTCATCAAAGGAAGTGTTACTGGAAATGAGTTCGTAACCTTCTGTTTGCAAAAAATGGTAAGGATGCTGGTCTATGAGTGTTATCTGGATTTCCGGATATTTACTTAGTCGTCGCATCGCTGCAATGCCTCCGTAACTCCCACCAAGTATAACTACATGATGACTCATTACTTACCTCCTAGTTTCTAGGATTTAATGTCACTATAGACATAATAACAAAAGAGGTGTGGAAAGTGTGTGTAGTGTATGAGTTTAACGAAATACATCCGCAGAAGTATCACAATGCAGTGTAAGTTCATAGACCCACTGATGAAGGTCAAACATATCTTCATGGATCTTAAAATTTCTATCTATGATAGCCTCTGAGTGAAATGTCTCATCTGGTACAAATGTAGTATAAGCAAACACGGCTCCTTGAAGGTAGAGATAGCTATGGGTATCGGTACTGTCACAACCTCTAGGCATACGTTTATACTTTGTTTCAGGTAGCTTGTATCTCTTTGCCTTTAAATCCTCAAGTATGTTGTGAAGTTCTGTCCGTCTCTCTTCGTTTTGTATGTACTCACGATAGGTAGCCAGCAGAGTTGGTTTAAAGTTTCGTATGCCTGTAGCTACAAGTACTTCCACCGGATCATAGTGCATATAAAAACTACTACTCTGCATACGATGCCCACCACCTTGCCAGAAGATAATACCGATACGTGTCTTGATGGGGTCAGCCAGATGAAAACGGGCATCACGGTAGATACGAAAGAGAGATTTGTTGGTATTGGGTATGGCATTGACAGTAGGTACAAGAATCTGTAGATGTTCACCCATCTCTTCAACATAAGCTTTATTAGGTTCTACGATATATTTCTCATAGTCACCTCTATTGGCATCAAGCCACTCTTTTGAGTTGTTTATGATGATCTTATCTAGAAATTGTAATCCCTCTTTTGGGAAGCCGTTAAAGTGCATTGTTATTTCCTACTAAGGTTTTTAGTATTGTAGCAGAATGATGATTACTCTTCTTCCTCAGCATTTTCAAGTAAGCTTTGCATCATCTCTTTTTTATCTGTTTTGATCTCTTCCCCATCATGATAGAGAAGGGTGATATCAAATATACTAACATCTTCTATAGATTTTACAGCAACATTGTCCGGGCTGATGGTATGAATACCTACAAGCTCCTCTGTTTCCCAGTCTATCATAATGGATGTTGCATACACAAGCTCAGAACAAACGATCTTATCGCTGGTTTCTATGTCAAAATTAAAATCATACTCTTTTCCTAATTGGCGCAGGGTAAGTATGATGCGCTCTGCTTTTGCCTTATCTGATTCTGTATGATCATGCATAATAGCAATGTCATCTACGTTAAGAAAATGTTCAATAGTATTAAGCTGAACATCATCTCTAAGCGCTTCATCTATAAGTTTGTCATCAAGGATTTGTTGCTGAAATTCTTTTACAATAGGATGATCCCATATACCTAAAGCTTTGAGTTCATCAGTAGTACCAATATAAACTACAGCATGCCCCCAGTGTCCAGGGATGAGCTTGTCTGTTAGTCTAAAGGGGGTTTTCTCTAAAAGAATATCACCCGCTTTAATGACAGAACGAACATGTGTTGCTACCGCTGCATCTTCATAAAGTTTTCCCTTGCGTGTTTCTACTAAACCCGCTGTGTTACCAAGTGTTTTACTTAGCGTATACGTAAGCGTTGAAAGAGCGTCATCACCTACGTCTACCGTGGTATTGTAGAGGCTATCCAAGTTAGCTAGCGTATATTCCGTTGTATTGTCAAACCCAAGTTGATATGATGGACTTTGGTCAATCATAATTTTAAGGTAAAGAAAAAAGTTTTCATTTACTGCCTCATGTGCTTGGATGTTCTTATCATAAAAAGCGATCATTTTTTTAACATCATCTCTATGAGTAATTGAATTATAGGTATTTATCATATCATTTAGTGTATTTTCAGGGATATCATAAGCACTATCTTCATCATTTAACAATTCTCTTAGTTTAGTGTTGTTTTCATAATTAATATATGCAAGAAGATAGTTATCATAACGCAACAATATTGCAGATAAACTGATCATCAAAAGTTCCATACGCTCTTTTTCACTATACACATCAGCATCTTCTGTGAGGTATTGGTATTTCTCTATCATCTCAGCGATGTCATCTTTAAGACTTAACTGGTTTAATGTAAGATGATGTAGTGCATCAAGATCAGCACCTGTAAGTACCTCTTTGTCTTCAAGTGCTTCAAAAAGTCTCAGAGCTTTCACTCTATATGATAAAGATGTCTCTATTAATGCTTGGTAGGGATTAAGTATTTTACTTGACGCTACAGATGTTAAAGTTTCAGTTGTACTGGGGGTACTGGTGCTACTATCCCCACACCCCGTAAAAGTAAAAAGTATACTAAAAGATGAAAGTAAAATGATAATTCTTTTATACATTACATGAGTATCCTGATTTTTTTGGAGTATAGCATAATGAGTATTAGCAGTTTATTACTGCTGAATTTATAAAAGTTATAAGTATGTCTTTATATTTGTAAGTAAATAATTGACTATTTCATTTATAATCATTAACAACTCTCTTTTGATTTCTTTAATTATTTATCTAATGCTAAGATCTTCATCTTCACCAAGCTCCATCACTTTCCAAGGTAACCCTTGCACATTTAACTCTTCCATAAACGGATCTGGATCAAACTCTTCCATGTTGAAGACACCTTTGCCTTGCCAGAGGCCTTCTAACATGAGTTTAGCTCCTATCATGGCTGGGACACCTGTAGTGTAGCTTACGCCTTGGCTCATGACTTCTGCGTAGCATTTTTCATGGTCACTGACCTGGTAGATGTAGACAGTACGTTCTTTTCCGTCTTTAATGCCTTTGGCAAAGATGCCGATGTTGGTTTTTCCTTTAGTACGTGGTCCAAGGCTTGCCGGGTCTGGAAGCAGAGTAGCCAGAAACTCCATAGGGATGATCTTTTGTCCTTTATGTTCTACTTCTTTGATGCCTAGCATTCCTACATTTTCAAGACATTTCATGTGTGTAAGATAGCTCTCTCCAAAGGTCATGAAAAATCTGATCCTTTTGAGTCCTTTAATGTGTTTAACCAGTGACTCCATCTCTTCATGGTAAAGCAGGTAGCTGTCCTTTGGTCCTATTTCAGGGTAGTCCCATACTTGTTTGATGGCCATGGGTTCTGTCTCTATCCACTCTCCTTGTCCATCATCGCTTTTTTGCCAGTAACGACCTTTTGCAGAAACTTCACGAAGGTTTATCTCAGGGTTGAAATTGGTAGCAAATGCGTATCCGTGGTCGCCTGCATTACAGTCTAAAATGTCTATAGTGTGTATTTCATCAAAGTAGTGTTTTTGAGCGTAGGCACAGAATACATTGGTCACCCCTGGGTCAAAACCAGACCCTAGAAGTCCCATGATATTTGTTTTTCTAAACTCTTCATCTCTTGCCCACTGCTCTTTGTATTCAAATTTTGCTGTGTCTGGGTGCTCGTAGTTTGCAGTGTCCAAATAATCTACACAACAATGTTGACATGCATCCATGATGGTAAGGTCCTGGTAGGGTAAAGCAACGTTAATGACGATGTTTGCACTCGTATTTGTAATAAGCTCTATGAGCTCAGGAACAGAGTCTGCATCTACTTGTGCTGTTTCTATCTCAACACCTGTACGCATTTTGACATTAGCTGCGATGTCATTACATTTACTGAGCGTTCGACTTGCCAGAGTGATGTCACCAAATGTATCTGCATTCATCGCACATTTAAAAGCTACAACATTTCCGACACCACCTGCACCGATGATAAGGGTTTTTTTAGACATGTGGGACTCTCCTATAGCACTCATCCCCTGCTCTGTATAGGAATGAGGATGGTTTTTTATAATTTTATCACAAATAGTAGTGATTCACAATATAGCTCAATCCAAATAATAGAGGAATAAACAAAAGTGTACTAAGCAAGATAAGAGAAGTTACATCTTTAGGTTTGCAATCATATAAAGAGGCTAAGTTGATATTGGCTACGGCTAGGGGTACCATCATTTCCATAAAAATAACTCCCTGTACAAAGAGTGGTAGGTTTGTAAAACTAAGTATAACAGCTGTAGCAAGTGGGACAAGAATGAACTTTTGACTTATAGTTCCGATGAAAAGTTTTGGATGAAGCTCTTTGATGCGGATACCCTGTAAGAATGTACCTAGTAAAAAGAGTTGCAAGACTATCCCTGCGTAGGCTCCCATCTTGAAAAACTCTTGTATCTGTGTACTTAGTGGTATATCGTAAATGTTTATGAGTATTGCCACCATAGAAGCAGGGATGATCGGTATCTTTATGATATTAAAGAGGGAGTCCTTGATGCTAAATGAGCCTCGTGAGTAGATGTACACTCCGATGATGTAGACTACAAAGACATTGGCTATATTGATGAGTGTAGTATAGATGACAGATGCTTCCCCAAATAGGGCGATGCCTAGTGGTATGCCGATGTTTCCTGTGTTTCCTACAAATCCTGCTATGGAGAAGATGGCACGTTCTTTTGGGTCTGAAAAAAGCATCTTACCTATGAGTATGGTAGGGATGAGTAGGGCTAAAATGATGGCTAGATAGATGAGTGGGACATATAGGTGTTCAGTATGTAATTTGGCTGTGCTAAAACCCCATATAGTGACAAAAGGTTGTAAAAAATAGACAGACATAAGGGTAAGTGTCTTGGTGCTCATCTCTTCTTTGAAGATACGTTTAGCCATGTAACCAAGTAAGATGAAGACATAAACAAAGATGATGGAGAGTAGTGTAGTGATCATGAGAAGGATTATAACTTATTTTGGGTATGATTCGTTAATTGAATTTTAGGATATTTTATGGATTTTTCTTCACTTGAAACATGGGGCTATCTAGCCATCGCTTTTTTTGCTTTTGGTGGTTCGTTGTTTATCGTTGCAGCAGCAGGTGTGTTTTCCTTTATGGGGAATATGGATCTGACTACAGCTTTAGCAGTGGCTACTGTGTCAAACTTTTTAGGTGATATCTTTCTTTTTTATCTTGGTAAGTACAAGAAAAAAGAGATACAACCTTACTTTGCAAAACACAAACGAAAAATAGCCCTTGCCACGCTTATCATGCGTAAGTATGGAGTGTCAGCCATATTTATACAGAAGTTTTTGTACGGTATAAAAACCCTTGTGCCACTCTCTATGGCACTTTCCAAGTATGACTTTAAGAAGTTTGCATTCTATAACGTATTTGCGTCTATCGTGTTTGTACTTACCATAGGATTGAGTGCTTATTATTCGAGTGAGGCTATCATTGCTTTTTTTGCTGTCATTAAAGAACGTCCTTGGATAGCACCAGTAGTGTTGTTCAGTATCATAGGTTTGGTGTGGTTTGTGATGGAGAGAATGACGAAGAAGAAATGAGAAGCGCTAAGCAAAGGCAAAGACTTTGCCTTTGTAGCTTCGGAACGAAGTGAAAGCACGGAGGCTAACACCGAATACTTTATCGGTTTAACCAATAAATAAGACTAGGAATATTTTCAACACCAAAGTAGATATAATTATTATTATCTATATCTCCATGTCTATGTACATAAGTCAGTCTAAATATATCAATAATATCTACATAAGTGTTAAATCCATAAGCACTGTCTCGCTTATAGAATGATCCTTCCATGTCTCCAAAGAGGCTTACTCCTGCCCCAAACTTCATGAAATCATCATACTCTTTAAATGCATCTAGATCCACACGTACAAAATTAGATATATCATCACCTACAATGTATGAAGCTTTTGCTTCAAAACCATTGAGTATGTTCATATTATTATAATAAAGGGCTGTATATCCAAAGCTTACCCCACCATTTTTCATATCTGCGGCAACTTCTCCAGGTAAGAGTCTGAGTGCAGTCCGGAACCCTTCCTTGTCTTCATCCTCTGGTACATTTAATGGTAAAATTTTGAAACCACGTTTCTCTTTAACAAAACTACTTCCGGTCCAAGCTGAAATGCTAGTGAGTTTAGCAATAGGCTTATGATCCTCATAGACTTCAGCTCTGTCATTTTCCAGTGTAGTGATACGGTTAATGATACCTCTTAAAGGTCTTTTATACCAGTTGTCAATATCTTTTTTTGCATAGCTGAGGAAAGAATTTTTAGACTCTTTCAGGTATTGCATATCAAGTTTTGAAAGGAATATTTTAAATTCTGTATTATCATAGCGTTTCAGATCAGTTTTTTTTCTATTAAATGCATTGTAAATAGTAGAAAAATGGTCTGTTGTTTTGGGTACTATCTGATAAAATTCAGTATTTAAAAATAGAGTATATGCTGCCAATGCTTCAGGTTTTTTATCTAATCCCAGTCTTGTTTTCAAACTATTCATGAGTTCCATTTGAGACAGGTGTGCATATTGACTTTTTGTTTTAAAAGAAGCTGCAAGATGGTAAATAGCATCATATACACCGACATAATAGTCATATTCACGAAAGTTTGGATCTAGGAATGCACCAAAATGTTGTAAATACTTTCCTGTAAGAGGATGGTAGCGAGATGAAAGTATAAGTGTTTTGTTGGAATTTTTTCTAAAATATTGATTGATAGCCTGATAGAGTTTCATGGATTGGAAAATTTCAAGACTACTAAGCAGTGGTATAGCATTGGTAGTGATGAAACCAAGTGGTATCTCTTCTTCTTCCTCTTTGTTCTCTTCTATAATCTCTTTTCTCATATTACTTGGGTCAATAAAGAGGAAATGTGAAGCTTTTTTATCAAGTTCAATAGCTAATTGTAAAGGAATGTTATCATACGCACCACCATCTATAAAGTAATGTGATTTAGTTTTACTTTTATAGGTGTACTTTAATTTTACTTGTTGAAAAGCACCAGGAAAAGCTCCAGAAGCAAAAAGAACATTGACGAGTTTTGTTCTGTCTTTTTCTATACCGGGAATAGAGATATAAAAGTCTGTACTTGCCGGCATATTTCTGTTTGTAACAATGGCTTTTCCATTTTTTTCTCTAAAAGTAAGAGGTACAGAAAAGTGTTGATTTTTAATCTTGATACCACTGACTGTCTCGATAATAGGTGTAACTTTTGTTACAGAAACTCCTAGGGGTACTTCACAGTTTTTTCTGTATATGGACTCTTTGAGGCGTTTAATGATCTTTTCACCTTTTTTTTCTAAACCTTTTCTTGTAAAAAGAGTACTTCTATTGTTAGGATCCTGTCCCTCTATGACAAGGTCTTCTATACCAAGCTTAACCCATGTTTCATAAAATAAATTATTATCAACATCATTTAAAGGGGCAGAGTCTTCTTGACACCAGTACATGGCAGAGAGTAAAGCATTGATAGAACCGGCAGATGCACCTGCAACGGAGCGTAGGTCAGGTTCTACTAATTTTCCATTTTCTCTTACTTTATTCAGCATTTTGATCATTGCCCAGTTATATCCAGCTTCATAAGCACCAAGACTGACACCACCTGATATGACTAATGATAAGTTTACTTTTTCACGTTCTGCATGAAGAGAGAGTGTGAGTAAAAAGAAAATAAGAGAGAGTTTAAAAAAGGTTTTCATAGATATGACCTTTGGAAATGGTGAGGAGTACAGATGGTAGCATTGCTACCATCAGAGTAGTGCGTTTAGGCTCTTTTGCTTTTTACGAATTTTTCGATACGTCTTATACCCTCACGAATGGTTGTCATATCTGTAGCAAATGAGAATCTAAAGTAACCTTCAGATCCAAATCCTATACCTGGAACAACAGCTACACCAGTCTCTTGAAGTAGTTCCTTGCAGAATTCGATGGAATCATTAGAGATATCTTTAATATTCACAAAAAGATAAAATGCACCTTGTGGTTTTTTTACAGAAAGACCATGGATATCATTCATAAGCTCTGCAGCTTCTTTTGCACGACTTTCAAATGCTTTTCTCATCATTTCTATTTCATCATCTACTTCACCATTGAGTGCAGGGATCGCTGCTTTTTGTGTGATAGAGTTTATATTTGAAGTACTTTGACTTTGGAGTTTGTTCATCACTGAGATCAACTCTTTGTTTGGTGAAGCAAGGTACCCAAAACGCCATCCTGTCATCGCAACAGATTTACTTAGACCATTGATCGTCACTGTTCTTTGATACATGTCTTCAGAGATGCTTGCCGTAGCTACAAAATCTACATCATAAACCAGTTTTTCGTACATTTCATCACTTGCAACGATAATATCTGTACCTTTTAATACTTCTCCCAATGCTTCAAGTTCAGCTCTACTATAGATAGAACCAGTAGGGTTGGATGGTGTCGTAAGTACAAGCATTTTTGTTTTTGCTGTGATAGCTGCCTGAAGTTGTTCAGGAGTGATCTTGAAATTACTGATGTCATTTGTCTCGATGAATACAGGAACACCAGAAGCATATTTGACAAGTTCAGGATATGTTACCCAGTATGGAGCAGGGATGATCACTTCATCTCCCTTATTGATGACAGCTTGAAAAAGGTTAAACAAAGAGTGTTTTGCTCCGTTACTTGCTATGATATCTGATGGTGCATAGTCAAGGTTATTGTCTCTTTTAAGTTTACCGGCAATCGCTTCAAGAAGCTCTGCTATGCCTGGTACAGCTGTGTATTGGGTAAACCCTTCATTGATCGCTTTGATCGCTTCATCTTTGATGCGTCTTGGTGTACCAAAGTCTGGTTCTCCCGCTGAGAAGCTGAGAATATCTTTACCTGAATTCTTAAGATCTTGTGCAAGCATAGTGATAGCAATAGTGAGTGATGGTGACAGTGTCTGGATACGTTCTGATAACATAAGAAACCCTTAAAATAAATTCGCTTATTATAACAAAAAGAGGTTGATAATCGACTAAGAAGAGACACTTATGAAAAATATAAGTGTTCGTATTTATGGGTGTGTGTATG
>Ga0255433_1050_pt1 | contig 11588 bp, 10 predicted proteins | sample ANMaggSSYBR02H12_FD_182672 | JGI IMG/M metagenome (GOLD analysis project Ga0255433, IMG submission 182672) | Sediment cell enrichment communities from methane seep in Santa Monica Basin, California, United Staets - ANME aggregate JGI... | ecosystem: Environmental > Aquatic > Marine > Cold seeps >...
ATAAAAAGTACTATCGGTCCTGCCAGCAGTAACTATCTCAAAGAGGGGATGGCAGCTGCAGTGCGTCAAAATGCCCAGATGATGCTGATCGAACTAGATACTCCGGGAGGTCTCTCTACCTCTATGCGGGAGATGATCCAGGAGATCACAAACAGTCCTCTTCCTGTCATTATCTATGTCTCTCCAAAAGGTGCACGTGCTGCAAGCGCCGGAACCTATCTTCTTTATGCTTCTCATGTGGCAGCCATGGCGCCTGGAACCAATCTTGGTGCCGCTACTCCAGTCAGTCTGATGCCAACACCGAAGATCACAGATTCAAATGCCAGTAGTCCCTCTGCTCTTGAGAAAAAAGTGATCAATGATGCTATGGCTTATATCAAAAGTCTGGCCGAACTGAATGATCGTAATATCACCTGGGCTCTGGAAGCTGTGGAAGAGGGTAAAAGTATTTCTGCCAAAGATGCTCTGCGCTATGGTGTCATAGACCTGATGGCTGAGGATACCAATGAACTGTTGAACAAACTTGAAGGCAGAAGCGTTACTGTCTCCGGAAAAAGTATTACACTCAGAACAGAAGGAGCTGTGATACAGATTTTTGAAGCGGATTGGAAAACCCGTTTTCTATCCATCATAACCAACCCCAATATCGCCTATATACTTCTGCTCATAGCCATCTACGGTATCTTTTTCGAGTTGATGAATCCAGGTGGGATCTTCCCCGGTGTGATCGGTGTGATCTCAGGGGTGATCGCTCTTTATGCATTGAACATGATCCCTTTTAATTACGCGGGATTGCTGCTGATCATTTTGGGTATAGCCTTTATGGTTGCAGAAGTACTTGTTGCCGGATTTGGTATTTTGGGTATTGGCGGGGCTATTGCTTTTGCCTTTGGGTCACTGCTGCTGTTTGATGCGCAGACTCTTGGCAGCGGGGTGTCCATCCCTCTGATCATTGCTTTCTCTCTGGTCAGTTTGGGATTTTTTATCTTTGTTTTACGGTTCCTCCTGCGCTCCAGGTCTGCAAAAATAGTAACCGGTATAGATGAGATGGTCGGTGCCACAGCCGAAGTACTTGAATCGACGAAAAAAGGATACCGTGTCCGCTGTCATAGCGAGATATGGTATGCAACGTCGGATTCTGTGCTTGAAGTTGGTCAAAATGTACGTGTAGAGAGTCTGTCAGGATTAACACTGCATGTCAATCCAATTAAGGAGTAAATTATGTTACCTGTTATACCAATGACAACCATTTATATTGTGATGATACTGATTATTATACTGGCATTTGCCATACGTATTTTACGTGAATACCAGCGTGGAGTAATCTTTACTCTTGGTCGCTTTACCGGGGTAAAAGGTCCGGGGCTGATCATTTTGATACCAGGTATCCAGAAGATGGTACGGGTGGATCTGCGTACCATCGTTTTGGATGTTCCGACGCAAGATGTTATCTCCCATGACAATGTCTCCGTGCATGTTAATGCTGTCGTCTATTTTCGTGTTGTTGATCCTGAAAAAGCGATCATTCAGGTAGAGAACTTTTATGATGCTACCAGCCAGCTTGCACAGACGACCCTACGTTCCGTTCTAGGTCGACATGAACTTGATGAAATGCTTTCAGAACGGGAACAATTGAACTTCGATATTCAGGAGATACTAGACAAGCAGACCGATGCCTGGGGGATCAAGATCGCCAATGTTGAGATCAAGCATGTTGATCTTGACGAGAGTATGGTGCGTGCCATTGCCAAGCAGGCGGAGGCAGAGCGGGAACGCCGTGCCAAAGTGATCAATGCCAAAGGGGAACTTGAAGCAAGTGCGAATCTTCTCGAAGCGGCTAATGTTCTCGGCAAAAATCCACTGGGAATTCAGCTACGCTATCTACAGACTATGAGTGATATCTCTAGTGATAAAACCAATACAGTGATTTTTCCGTTCCCGACAGATTTACAGCAGTTTATGAAGGGTATAGCAAAAGAGTAGCTGACCATGCCTCAGTCGTAATAACTCCCTGTAAAGATAAAGGGTTAGGTGCCCTTTACTTTATGTTTGAACCCGAATTATGACAACAACTCCTCTGAACTTTATAATTCACACGAATCATTGGTACAAAAACGACTCTCTATGCCGTCACTGCCGCCAAAAGCGCTCCAGTCGATCGATGGCATCTCGGCCAAACGTGCTTCATATTTCTCTTTGGAAATCCCCTCATAAGGCATCTGCACGTAAGCACCCGTCTCCGTATGCGGCAGCATTGAGACCGATTTGATGATCGGTGCGAACTGTGCCAGCATATGTTCAATCTGTGAGCCCTCGGTTTTCGGATCAAAATAGATGGTACAGCTGACCATATTATCGCTCCATTCGCGCTGCAGCATTGCCAGGAGCGAAAACTGTTCCCATGCTGAAACAGCGGTTGCCTTTCTTGTTTTTCCCTGATCGATCGGAAATTCAAAGACAGTTGTGTTGGTACTATAGTGATCGGGTTCATGCGGGACACCTGCCGATTTGAGTACCTCGCAGATACGGGATGCATTGCCGACGCGCATCCTGCGGATCGCATACTGGAATGTCGGAAAATGCATGCCGGAACTGACACCGACAAGCTGGCTGATGGTTCCCGAAGGTTTGACCGTCGTCACTCTCACCGATGCAGGGACACCTGCTTCTGCTGCCAACTCTTGATTGACGGCACGTACAAGTTTGTACCCCCTTCGCAGTCTACGCGTTAGTTCTGTCGCACCATGGGCATCGAGCATATCTGCAACACCGGAAAGACTGACGCCGATACGGCGATTTCGCACCACGATCGCATTCGTCTCAGGACGGTGTGTCGGAAGTAACGCAACTGTCGAAGCGTAAAAAGTCGCATACTCCAATGCATCATAAAATTCATCTTCTTTAATGCAGCGTGCCGGAAAAACTTCGGCCAGATTACAGAGTTCAAAACTCTCCAAAGGAATTTCGGAGCAGGGGTTTGCCAGCCATGCCTTATCTTCGGACTGCTCACCGTAACGCGCATATTTTTGTACATTGATCAGGTTCATGATGCCTGGTTCGCCGTTGTCACGAATATGCTTCGCGATCATAGGAAGCTTTTCAAAATCTTCCGTTTTTTCCAATACAACTGTATTGTTTGACATCCAGCCGATTTCGGCACGTTCAGGATTTTTTGTATAATCCTTCAGTTCAAGAAAAGTCCTGTCATCTACGGAGCCCAGTGATATCTCGGCACTTCGCCGTACATTGCCTGCCACAACACAGGCACCGATCGCATTCATTACATCAGCGACACAACGCGTCTGATCGATCACTCCCTTGTAATAGTCGTCTAAATAGTTTTCTATACGCCCATGCAGTTCCTTTAGTGGAGCCGGACCCGATGCTGTACCGCCAAATCCGTGAATGACAGAACCCTCGGGACGTATTTTGCTATAGTCAAATGCAAACCAGGTACCCCTTTTCGTATAGCTTTCGATCAACAGCCGTACCGAGGCCACCCATCCCTCTCTGCTGTCAGGGATGACATAGGGAACTGGTCTTGCTTTATCTGGCATGGTAACATTTTCACCTTTCCATGCCGTGTTGAAACCGACCCCGACTCCGCACATCAGCATATCCATTGTCCAGTCTGCTGCAACGGAGAGATCTATTGTATCCACTGCACCGCAATTGTTTAAGGCTGCACCTCCGCGCTCATAAACATACTCTGTACCCATAACCCACAGACCGCGTCCCGGCGGCAGCCACTTCATATCGAACATGGCAATGGCAAGTTTTTTGGCATAGAGCTGCCATTTTGTTTCGTCCCAGGCTAGACGGCTCAACACATAATGGTTTTTACGGACTGACATTACACCATCGATCACCCGAATGACCGTATCTGCCCAATGCTCCTGTGTGCCGTCGGGTTTGATCCGGCTGTATGTACGATAATAGGTTGCCTCACCAAAACCGCCGAAACCGAACTCTGCCTTTTTGGCATGGATCTCGTTACAAAATGCCTCTTTGAGACTGAACCGTTCTTTAACAACTGCTTTTGATCGTACCGTTCCTTTCTCTTCTTGACTCACAATATCCTCTTTTTATTTATACACTGTTTGATCGCTTCTATAAAAGCTTTCATATCTGAAGGCTGTCTGGAAGTGATCAGGTTTTTATCTACCACTACTTCCTCATCCTTGTATATGGCACCGGCATTTTTTAACTCTTTTGCAATGCTTTTGTAGCCTGTAACAACTCTTCCTTCCAGCAGACCAGCTGAGATCAGTATCTGCGGACCATGACATATGGCAGCTACCGGTTTGTTCTGTTTAAAAAAGTATCGGGCTATCTCTAATGCTTTTGGCTCTTTGCGTATCACAGCAGGTGCTTTTCCTCCGGGAAGGATCAGTATGTCGTACCTCTTTGGATCTACTTCATTCAGTGTTATAGTAACATCTGCACTAAATCCATGCTTTCCGATGATAGTACCTTTTTTCAAAGAAGCGATATCCACACTTGTACCTAGTTTGCGAAGATATTGATAGGGTATTTTTAACTCAGAGTCTTCAAAAAGATCTGCACTGATAATTAAAGCTCTCATACTCTCTTCCTCTTAAAAATTTATCTTTTTATTGCTGCACTAGACAACAAAAGGCTAAAAACAGGCACTTACAAGAGCCTCACTCTATTATAGCATACAGTTTTGCTTGAGCCTACCTCAAAATCTACACTATAGGTTGACAGAAGCAAACTGGATTCGGTATAGTTGTAATATATCTTGTATGAGATATGAGAAAATCATAAAGGAAATATTATGTTATTAACAAAATTTGACCCGATGAGAGATTTTAGAGATTTGGAAAGAAGAATGGAGAGTGCATTTAAGTTACCGGAGATTGGTGAACTTTCAAATGTTTCCGGCTTTTCGCCTTCTGTCAATACGAGAGAAGGGGAGTATGCCTACCATGTAGAGGTAGATCTTCCAGGTGTTAAAAAAGAGGATATCCATGTAGATCTTAAAGATGATGTTTTGACCATCTCTGGTGAAAGAAAAACCAAAAAAGAGGTCAAAGAGAAAGATTATTATAAGATGGAGAGCTCTTACGGTAAGTTTCAAAGAAGCTTTACACTTCCTAAAAATACAGATGCTGAAAATATTGAAGCAAATTCGAAGGATGGTGTACTTGAGGTAGTGATACCGAAAATGAAAAGAAGCAAAAAAGAGACTAAAAAGATCAAGATCAAGTGATCTTTTACGATTAAGAGGGACGTTACACTCTTAATCCAGTCTAACCCCAAAAACAATTTTAGAGAACTTTAAGTAATGATCGATCCTCTAATAAATACTTCATCATCACGATTGTGAAAGACAAATCTCACTTGTATCTCTTACCTTTCTTAAAAGGATAAAAATTATGAAAATTCGATTATTATTACCGTTTTACGATAGTACCTTTTAAACTAGTTTTTTAGCGTTTTTTATAATTCAAATATGAGATTTAACAAGGCAGAATCTAATATTTTAGTAGTAGAATAAAATAAGTTTAATTTATCATAAATTGATAAGGAAGGATTAATATGGCAACAATAACTTCACATGGAGCAGCAAAAGTGGTAACAGGTTCCTGTCATCTACTTGATATCGAAGGAGGTGCTCGCATTCTTATTGATTGCGGGATGTTTCAGGGTCCTGAGGAGGATCGTAACAATGGTCCGTTTGATTTTGATCCAGGCGAAATAGACTATCTGCTTATAACCCATGCTCACCTAGATCATGTAGGGCGTATACCCAAATTATTGAAAGAGGGATTTAGGGGGATCATTTGTGCCACAGAAGCGACACGGGATTTGGCAGAAATTATTTTGCTTGACAGTGCTAAGATCATGAAAGAGGATTACAAGACTAATTACAAAAAAGCACAACGACGCGGCAAAGAGGGGAGTGTTAGAGAACCACTCTATGCAGAAGAGGATATTGAGTCAGCATTTGACTTAAGCTGGCATTATCCTGAATATGATGAACCTCTTACCCTTCAGGAAGGACTCACGATAACCTATCGTAATGCCGGTCATATTTTAGGGTCTGCTTTTATCGAAATTTCTTATATGGAACGTGGTATTGAGCAAACCATTGTCTTCTCTGGAGATATAGGCAACGATAATGATGTAGTAATGCCCGATCTTGAGAAATGTACCCATGCCAACACTCTTTATGTGGAATCAACTTATGGTGATCGTAATCATAAGAGTGCTGAAGCAACTATTACAGAATTTAAACGTATCATTATCGACACACTGAATGATTGGGGTAATGTAGTGATCCCTTCTTTTGCTATTGAACGGACTCAGGAGCTTCTGTGCATTCTTAAAGAGATGCATGACAGAAAAGAGTTACCTGAATGCCAGATATTTTTAGATAGCCCGATGGCTACACGTGCTACAGAAGTGTACAATAACCATTCAGATTTATTGAGCCAGAAATGTCAGGATTATAAAAAGCGTGACGGCTCTGTTTTTGATTTTGAAGAACTTACCTTTACTCCTGATGCGAAGGCGTCCAAAGCCATCAATGATATTGATCGTCGTGCCATTATTATTGCGGGTAGCGGAATGTGTACAGGGGGAAGGATACTCCATCATTTTAAACATCGTCTCTGGAATCGTAAAAATGCTGTAATCTTTGTAGGTTATCAAGTAGTCGGTACTTTGGGACGCCATATGGTTGACGGAGCACGTTGGGTCAAGATCTATCGTGAAGATATCCTTGTTAGGGCGAGTATTCATACTGTTAATGGTTTCTCTGCCCATGCCGATCAAAGTGCTATCGTAAAATGGGTATCTCAAATGAAAGATCTCAATCGTATTTTTCTTATTCATGGAGAAGAGGACAAACAGGTGATTTTGCGTAGTGTGTTGGAAAATGTACTAGAACAGAAAGTGCATATCGTGGAACCCGGTGAAGTGATATATCTCTAATTTTTGTCTTTTTAGTTATATTTTTAGACAAATAGGAGCTCATCCGGGAAAAACCCGGAAAGTTTTATAGTGCAGGATTACATACTACTAAACATTTCTTTGATGATATACTCCCTTTGAATCATGAGCTATACCACTTCCTTCAATGATTTGATATGTCTTGTATTCATTTATGTTTACTTTTTTAGACGTATAAGTCTCCACTTGAATATCATTTGTTTTGACCGCACACCCTGTAAATCCTACGATCATCAGAGCTATAATTACACCTTTTAGTAACTTTTGTATTTTTTTCCTTTTTTATTTGGTATTATTATATTATACATCGTTTGTATATTATCACTATAATATGAACAAAAGGAGTTCCTAAGATGGTAGAAATTGGGAAAAGTGTTATTTTCATCGGAATTGTGATCGTGATCATTGGTATAATTCTTACTTTTAACGATAAGCTCCCTTTTGAGTTTGGCAAACTTCCTGGTGATATTGTGTATAAAAATGGGAACTCCTCTTTTTACTTTCCGATCACAACATCGATCATTATAAGCATTATCTTATCACTTCTTTTATATCTTTTTGGAAAGTTTTTCAGGTAATGCTATGTCTCTAAATATTCCAAACTTATTAAGTCTTTTTCGTATCATTGCAGCACCCTTTCTACTGCTTACGGGCTGGCATGAGATGCCAGATCTCTTTTTTGTACTTTTTGGACTGATGCTACTCTCAGATGTACTTGATGGATTTATTGCCCGAATATTGGATCAGACAAGTGAGCTGGGTGCAAGACTTGACAGTTACGGGGATATCTTAACGTATCTTAGTACGCCACTGGCTGCCTGGTGGCTCTGGCCGGATCTTATCAAAGCAGAACTTTACTATATCATCACAGCGATCATTATCTATATACTACCCGCTTTTTTTGCTCTGGCAAAGTTTGGAAAGCTTGCCAGTTATCACACATGGATCACTAAAGTTTCAGCGGTACTGATGAGTGCCGGTGTTGTCATGCTTCTTGGCTTTGAAAATGCCCTTTTGTTTCATATTGCAATCTATTTTTTAGTGATAGAAATGGTGGAAAACATTGCTATCACCATCATACTGTCAAAACCCAAAAGTAATATTCATTCCATTTGGCATGCTTGGAAAGAGAGAGGTTGATCTACTTTGTCTCTTAGTGCCATACTCCTTCAGGAGAGACTGTTCAGAGTTTTGTGTCGGCATAAGTTCAAGGCTTTGTTCCGGCTTCAACTTCTATGATCTCCCTTTGAGGGCACGAAGAGCTATGAAAGCTCCTTCCCCGTATCCCTTTTTTACTGCGGTGTCCATATGTTCCAGATCTTTTCCAAAAAGGGTTTGAGTGCAGACAATCTCGGAAAATCCGGTCTTTTTTAACAATCTGATAACTTCATTTGTACCGTAAAAGCAGGCTTCACGGTAAAAACGGCTATTAAGGCGGTTTTTTTCATACTCTTGGCCCAGTGCTGAATCCCTGTCCACAAAGCCGATGATCACGTAACTGTCCGGTTTAAGGATCCGGTAGATATTTTGCAGGCTTAGCAGTGGATCGTCAACAAAACAGATCGTCGTTACCATCAGAGCGAAGTCAAAGGTTTCGTTCCCAATCGGAAGATCTTCAGCAATACCATCGATCACTTCAATTCCTTTGGATCGAGCAATTTCAGCCATTTTTGCCGAGGGCTCAATCCCTGTCGTGATGCCAAACGGTACGGCAAAGCGTCCGCTTCCGATACCGATCTCTATTCCATTTTTAAAAGGTGGCAAAATCTTTCTTATCGCCTCGATCTCGGCATCATAAAGACTTGAATGTTTTTCAAACCACATTTCATACGCTTGTGGAAATTTTTCAAACGGTTCAATTTTCGGCATCTTGTCTTTTTCCTTTTTTAGAAGCACCCTTTAGTGCCATATCCCTTCAAGAGGGTAGTGACAATAGGGGCAGATACCATTATCATCAAGTTCATTGGTAACGTATTGCCCAATATGCCCTTGTCGGTCAATTACTCTTTTGCTACACTTCGGACAATAAGTTGATTCATGATCTTCGTCGTCAATATTGCCGACATAAAGATACTTCAATCCCTCTTCCTGTCCTATCTTATAGGCTCTTCGCAATGTTGATCCAGGAGTAGGAGGAACATCAAGCATCTTGTACATCGGATAAAATGCGGAGAGATGCCAAGGTATAGAAGGGTCAATTCCTGCGATAAATTTTGCAATATTTCTTATCTCCTCATCAGAGTCGTTTTTACCTGGGATCAACAGTGTCGTCACTTCTACCCATATTCCTTTTTTATGAGCATATTTGACACACTCCAGTACCGGTTTTAGCCGGGCACCGCAGATCTCTTTGTAAAACTCGTCCGTAAAACCCTTGATATCTATATTCATCCCATCGATATACGGCTCAAGCAGGTCTATGGCCTTGTGTGTTTCAAATCCACTGGTAACATAGATATTTTTCAGCCCTTTCTCGTGTGCCAGTTTTGCCGTATCGTAGGTGTACTCAAAAAAGACGATCGGCTCATTGTAGGTATAGGCGATCGATTCACATCCTCTCTCTATAGCAAGCTCGACAATGCGCTCAGGTGGAAGTTCCTGACCGACGATCTGATGCTCATGTTCTTTAGGGTACTGGGAGATATCGTAGTTCTGGCAAAATTTACAGGAGAAGTTGCATCCTACCGTCCCCACTGAAAATGCTCTGCTTGCCGGTAGAAAATGAAACATCGGTTTTTTCTCTACCGGATCGACGTTTACCGCCGCGGCAAGCCCGTATACAAGGAGTTTGAGTTCACCGTTCACGACTTTTCTTACACCGCAGATTCCGTATTCACCTTCGTCAAGCTTACACGCCTGTGCACATGCCTGACACAAGATCTTTCCACTGCCGAGTTTTTTACTTAACCATGCTGTTGCTGACATCTTGTTCTCCTTTTTTATACATTATAACCTTTTATCAGGTATTTTGTCGATATTTAGTTGGTGCGGCAAGACTATCCAAAGGTATCAGTCGGTAGGAGATCTACTCTCTCCAAAGCATTTGGTTGATCTGTTTGATTTCTTTATGAAAAAGGGTGTCTTGATCATGTGAAAACTCAAGTTTGGGAAAGGAAGATTCGATCAGTTTCTTCTCCTCTTCTATTGAATGGCAGGTCACAGGATCGCATCGTTGTACTTTGAGGGGAGTTGTCTCAGCAAAATAGAGTTTCGATAGAAACCACAGTGCAAGAAAGTTGGTGGAAAATCTATTGAGAATTTCTTGGCTGAAGCACTCAAAATCATTGTAGCCGCTCTGTACAAACTCATCTAGAACTACATGTATCAGATCATTCAGTCCATGCAGTGGTACAGCATACAGAATTAATCTGGCGGGCGCTTTACCGTAGGTGTATTGACCACCAATGAAAAAACGTAGACTTTTTTGTGTGGGGCCAAAAATGGCAGTACGCAATCCTACCAGTCCGATATCCACATGCTGATGTTTACCGCAACCTTTTAGACAACCGCTATAGCCAACTGAAACATTGAGTATTCTTAGTCGCTCAAGGGGAAGCATTTTTGCTTCTCCTTTCATATCAAAGAGAGAAAGAGAACAATATCTGCTACCTGCACATACAGATAGCCGGGCAGGAGTGAATAGATTTTTAAAAGGTACTTTAGATTCCTTGAGTCCAAAAAGATAGATATTCTGATCAACACCAAGCCGGATCGAAAGTTTTTTCGTGGAGGCATAGTCAATGAGCCGGGAGAGCTCCTCTGCATCGATCTCACCAAAACGACTCAGATAGCAAAAAGCATAATGACCATCGTGAAGCGATGTGAATTCCTGGGTAGAGGATTTTTCTGTTTGAAGTGTTCCTGCACTTTGTAAGGCTTTGGGATAGTAAGACTGTAAATGGGTTTTGAAGCTGTCCATACCGATCTTTTGAAGCATATGAAAGAGCCTTGTTTTAGATCGTGTACCTCTGAGCCCGTGGTTCATATAGGTTTTAATCACTGCCTCAAACATAAGAATCACCTCTTCATGTGTGACAAAGATATCTGCATCCTGAGCCATCTCGCTGTTTTTGCCTCCGAGATAGAGATTGAAACCCCCAAGACTCTCTTTTTTAGAAGGAAGCTCTTTTTTGGCAAGAGCAAAATAGAGGTCATTACTGAAGAAGGAGTGACTGCTTTTGAGAGTGCCACAGATAGCCGTATTGAATTTCCGGGGCAGGGTACCGACATAGTCTGGTTTTTTTAAAAAGAGAGACTCCATCTCTTTTATGAGTGGATAAACTTCTATTTGACTTGTTTTTCCCTCACCATCGAAGGGATCGGTTACAATATTACGGAAGTTGTCCGTAAGTGTTTGCCAGGCAGTAAAATCTGCTTCTTCAAGTCTTTGCCAGACATTCAGAATATTGTCTGCATTTATCCCATGCAATTCTATCTGTGCCCGTACAGTGATCATCATCTTAAATGAATATTCCTCAGAAAGCTGAACGAGTTGTGCCAGTTGGGAAACAGCCATTCTCCCGGCTGTGATACGAACTCTGATCATAAAAGTTTCCGGAGAAAGTTTATGGTTGTAGATACCAAAGTTTTTGAGATAGAAACGTTCTTCT
>Ga0255433_1051_pt1 | contig 11567 bp, 13 predicted proteins | sample ANMaggSSYBR02H12_FD_182672 | JGI IMG/M metagenome (GOLD analysis project Ga0255433, IMG submission 182672) | Sediment cell enrichment communities from methane seep in Santa Monica Basin, California, United Staets - ANME aggregate JGI... | ecosystem: Environmental > Aquatic > Marine > Cold seeps >...
AACCAGTCACTAAACGACCTACATTGTACGGATGAAAACCATCCACATCTTTTTTGGGGTCGATGACTTCAAGGATCTTATCTGTATCTACATGTTTAGGCAATGGTAATTGTACCAAAATACCATCTATACGAGGGTTGTTATTCATCATTTCAATGGTTGCTATGATCTCATCTTGAGAGATACTGTCAGGCATGTTGTGAGTAATAGAGTAAAAACCGACTTTTTCACACGCTTTTGCTTTCATCTTCACATAGGCGTGACTCGCCGGATCATCGCCTATAAGCAGTACTGCAAGTCCAGGAACGATATTTTTTTCCTGTTTAAGTTGTTCAACCCCGGTAGATACAGAATCTTGTACTTTTTTGGCTAAGGCTTTACCATCGATAAGTTGCATTGAGATGCCCTTTATATTTTTAAGGTATTATATCAAAAATAGTTTAGGGCTTTGAGATTAGTCCTTGAGGAGAATAACGTATATGCTATCATGAAGAGATTATTAGTTTTACTACCGCTTTTACTGGGAGCAAATGAAGATTTTATCTCACACTATGAGTATGGTGAAATGCTTTACAATAATCCCAGGGGAGTAAGTTGTTCCCAATGTCATGGAAAAGATGGTGCCGGTACGACCATAGTGGAGTTTCGTGATATTCACGGTAAACAGGCTATAAAAGGTTCTGATATACGTAAAAAAAGTCTCCAATCCATGATCAACAGTGTGAACAGTTATCATGAGATCATGCCTAGGTACTACTTGACTGATGAAGAGGTAAAGGCTATTTATGATTATCTGCAAAAGAAAAATGAAAACTATTTATCCCACGTAAAAGAGAACAATACTACAAAATAATAGGTTATAATTATTCATATCACTTTTAAGGATAATTCATGCAAGCATTTACTTTTACTAAATCACTCACGTTGGGACTACTTTTAAGTTCCGGACTAAGTCAAGCCTCCTCTTTGGCTATTTATCAAGACAGTGCAACTTATATATTTCAACCTGAAACATCCTTTATAGGCTTTGAAAAAGGCATAGAAGCGAAGTGTAAAGGCAATGTTATCCCCCTTAAGGCTAGCTCTGTCTGTCCAAGTGATGATCGGCTTTGCCAGGAGTTGACTGAGATAAAAGGAACGGTACAGAAACTCAAAGCTACCCAGGCAAACATAAAAGTATTAAACACCCTTGTATCACTTCCTCAACCTACTTCATTTGATGCTGCCTCTTGGATAGAATCAGCAAAAATAATTGGAGCTGAACAGGCAAAACTTTCTGTAGAAACGACTTTACTAACAGAAGAGTTGGCATTACTGTCAAAAGATTTTGAACAACAAGCACCTACACCAAATGCACTTAGCAGTAGACAGTCATGTCCAGAAGAGCTGGAACTTACACTTCCTTATGGTCAGCTCTCCTTTTCCAGTTTTTATGAAGCTGATATTGCCGATAAGAAGAGTGTAACTGTGACGCAATACCTTTCCATTACAAACAAAAGTGGTATAGATATGCAAGCTGATGATGCGATGTTCTTCTATCGACCGGCACATCGTTACATTCGACCTATACACTTTTCTCCCTGGATCGTAAGTAAATATATACCACGACCAAAAAGAAACTATGCAAAAGCAAAACGAGCTGCTGCTATGGATGAAGAACAGATGGTTGGAACTATGTCAATGATAGCAACAGAGGCTCCTGCACCAGTAGCCCAATATGTGAATGCAAGAGAGTATCAGATCAAAGATCTTTCTCTCCCTTCTACCGGTATGCCTTTAGATGTGCAGGTTACACAATGGAAGGTACCACTTCAGTGTGATATACGTGTGTACCCTTACAGAAATACAACAGCATTTCATACATGCAGTTTTACACCAAAACTTCAAATAGACAATAATCAATGGAAAGTAAGATCAGCACAAACTACGATCAATTATAAAGCAGCAGGGGAGTATAGAGAGGGGAAATATAGACTTTATACACAAGCAGAATTAGATATAAAAGTTGAAAGAAAACCTATTGTTAAGAGAGAAAAAACAACGGGTATATTTGGTGGTACTGCACGTAAAAAAGATGGATTCACTCTTAAAGTAACCAATAAATCTGATACACCTAAAACACTGACAGTAACAGAACGCATACCAACTTCTACAACAGAAGAGATAAAAGTAAAACTTTTAGAAGTAAGATCAGATAAAAAAGTGAATTATAAACTTCTCAAAGACGGTGAAATAGAGATGAATATTATACTAGCTGCACATGAAAATAAAAATATAGAAGTATTGTTTGAAATATCTTATGATAAAGATTTAAAAGTGAGTTATTAGAAAGTAGGAAATATAGGGAAATTTTATTTGCAGGCGAGATGCCTGCAATAACTCACTACTAGAGTGGAGTTACGTTCTCAGCTTGTGGGCCTTTTTGACCTTCACCAACTTCAAATGTTACTGCTTGACCTTCAGCAAGTGTTACACGTCCACCACTGTCGTTATTTACTTGACGGAAATGTACGAATACATCTGCTCCACCATTCTCTTGTTGGATAAATCCATAACCTTTTTCATCGTTGAACCATTTAACAGTTCCGTTTACTAATTCTGCCATTTTTGTACCTTTGGTAATAATATTCACTTAATAAATAAGTGGAATCCAAATCAGAGAGAGTCTTTCGGGGTCTAGCAATAACACTTAACACACGATAGATGAACTCGAACCTCATCTTTCATCGCATATATTGTAGCTTGTTTTCTTAGGGTTAAGCTTATTTGGTGAAAAAAATGAATTATTTGTTCAGCATCCAGAAAAATATCGTATTTTCATCACCTGCACTCACGAGGGCGTGTTCATTAATGAACATAATTTTGTTGAGTGAGGCATAATGTCCTATGAGACGGTCTGTTTCGGTTCCATCTTTAGTGTTAAAAAGCTGTAAGTTATTATTGGTTCCACTGGAGTAGATACCTATATCAGCACTGGGGCTTAGTCCTACACAATAGACCAAAAAATCACTTTTTATATGATAAGATACTTTGCCGTCAAGAGAGTAAACGCCTACGCGTCTATCTTGTCCTGCTGTGATGATGAGTCCCTTGCTGTATGCAACACGGTAAATGTTGTCTACGTGTTCAGAGGAGAATGTTTTTTCTACTTGGGAACTTTTTACATCCAGAACTCTTACTGCACCACTTTCATCAGATACCACCATTTTTTTTCTATCATGACTTAGAATCATGCCACCCATCGTACTCTCAGAGATATGACTATCATAAAGCTTGTAACTCTCTTTGTTATCATAGAGTATTATATTAGAACCAAAGGTACCAAAGACCACTTGTCCGTCATTGGTAAAAAATGCCCGCTTGGGCATGATCTGCTGTTTTTCATCTACGATTTTTTGAAGTAGTACACCATCATGTACCCATACATTCCTATAGGCACTTTCACCGGAACTTACAAAAAGTGTTTTTCCTTTAAATCTATCAACACTGTGTATACGAGCAGGGACAAAATCTCCCATAGCTGTTGCTAGAGGAGCTATCTTGATCTTACTGACTATCTTTTGCGTACTAAGGTCTATTATATCTACGCAACCGGCATCTGTAGCAACATAAAGCAAGCCATTATCTTCTACAAAATCACTGACAAGTCCGGAAGCTTCTATTTTGGCTACAGGGGAGAGATCTTTGGCATGCATAGTTGAGAACAATAGTATAAGAGTGAGGAAGATTTTATACACAGAGCTACCCAATTTTTTAATTTGGTGAGATTATAGCATGATTATTTGTGCATACCCATGGACTTCAAAAATGTTTCTCTTTTTTCTATACCTAACATTTTAACCTTTGTAAGGTCAGGGTAGGTGCCACCTAAACCTTTGCCATCATCTCCATGGCATCCTCCACAGATACTGGTGTAGAACATTGCAGCATTTTTAGGATAGGGAGTTGCACACTTTTTACCGGAGAATTCCATGACATAACAGGCGATCTTCTCTGCATCATCATGTGCAGCAAAACCACCCTCCATCTCTCCACCTTTAAAATCCAGTATGTCAGAGCCATGATCAATGACCCTTATGATGTACTCTTTGGCATATTCATCTGTATTAATGTGAGAGAGTTCTTCTTCATAGTGCTGTGTAGTCTTATGTGTTTTGATGTGCTCTTCATAATGCGTATGTGTATGCTCATCCACCTTTTTTGGATTACGAAATTTTGCATTATAGACAGCATATACGATAACAATGAGTATGGCAAGATAAGGTATGATCTTTTGCATAAGGAACTACTACCTTCCGCTCATTCGAGCCAGGGGAACTACAAGTGGTACAAAGTGAACTTTTTGTACATCCCATTTACTTAAGATAGCATGATGTTCGTCTTGTAGTCTGATCACTTGCTTATAGTGGGCTCCTACTGCATCAGTATCTAGCTGTTTTAACATTTTATTGAGCTGTGCTGTACTTAATCCATAGAGAAATTTAAGCTGCTGCGTATCACCCTGTTGTGCAACAACATTAAGGATCTTTCCATCTTTCAGTATAAGTTGATATGCATAGAGATGACTTTTTGCGTAAACCATTATCACACTTTTAGCCTCAAATATGATTTGAATACTTCGAGTGATTGGTAGGTCAAACTCATAAGCTAAATCTGTTTTTGTATCTTCATACACAGCAAGGTTGCCTTCATTTAAACGTAAAACCTTTTGGCTGAGGAATAGACTGCTAAAATTATTTCTATTTTCATTGAGTAAGGTGCCATCTATCTGTAGATACTCTTTTTCTACCTGAACAGTGAGTAGCTTATTATCGTAGCTAAGGTGTGACATACCACAACCATTGATCATAAGAGTAGCTATTGTTGCAAGTACTAGTCTTATGATCTTTTTCATTATTCTATTATACCATTTCTGTCAATTTAAGAAAGATCTCATTGATCTCTTTTCCGGCTTTTTTAGCTAGCTTCTCTACTTCTACTTTAGAATCATCATACATATGAGAAAGCTCTTTTTGTTTCTCTTCCCACACGTCTTCACTCTCCATTTTTGCAAGGTGTGCTTTGAGAGCTGCTACGTCCAGTTCTACTTGTGCCTTGCTAGATGCTTTTTGTGTAAATTCTTCTGCGCTCTCTTTAACTTGTTCCAATTTATCACGTGCTTCCATCATAGCAAGATGCCCTTTGAGTTCTGCCTTTCCCTCAAAGTCATCATAAGCATCTTTAAGTTTATCATTTACTCCGGCGAAACGCTTTTTCAGGTCAACCCAGAACTCTCCTGCTTCTTCAGTGAAGTCTTCACTAAGATCTTCTATTTTCTTCTCTGCTTTTTCAAGCGATTTCTTAGACTCTTCTATGATCTCTTTAAATTCTTTTTCCATAAGCTATTCCTTCTGCAAATTTTAGGGCTTTTATAGACTCCCTTTATTTATTATAGCATTTTTCGGTATGTGTATTTTTGTGTATCTATGGAGAGGCACTATTTACCTGGCATCATTGACGGAGCCAAGCAGGGTTGCTATCCATTTTGTATCTTCTTTTGTATCGAGTGCTATCTTTATCATGATAGTTAATGGTACTGATAGTATCATGCCTATAGGTCCCAGTAGCCATCCCCAAAATATGAGAGATAAAAATACGATCAATGTTGACAGCCCAAGACCTTTACCAAGTATTCTAGGCTCAAGAATAGAGCCTATAAGTGTATTTACTACAAGATAGGCAATGATTAACATGGTTGCCGTTGTAAAATCATATTGAATAATTCCCATCAATACTGCCGGTACTGCAGCGATAATGGAGCCGATATTTGGTATAAAATTTAGTATAAAGGCCAATAGACCCCAAAGAATGGCATAGTGTATGCCGGTCATTTTCAATATAATAGTAATAATGATACCCGTAGCGGCTGAAGTGAGGGCTTTTAGTAAGATATAGTGCTTTATATTGTCACTTATTTCTGTAAATTGTTTTAGACTATTTGAATTTGTCTGATTGAGTTTAAATGCAAATTGGGATATCTCCAGAAGCATAAATATAATAGTAAGAATGATCATAAACGAATTTGTAACCAGTGATCCAAGACTCTTCAGTGTACTGGCAATATACCGTATGATACTGTCTGTCTGAAAAAGGTTTAAAATATCCTCTTTTGGTATGTGTAATCCCCAGCTGTTCACAGTTTCGAGTAATTCGCCCAAGTCTGATTTTAGTTTCGTTTCATAGAAAGGGACATTTTGGGTAAAGTCCTGTACAGAGCTGCCTACAAGTATTGCCAGTGATGTGATCACAAGCAGTAGAAGAAATACAATGATGAGAAGAGGAAGTATATCACCCAGACCAATTTTTTTCAACCATAAAAAAAGTGGAGACAAAATAGTAGCTAGAAAAAGGGACAATAAAAAAGGTACAACTATGACTGCTGAGAGTTTGATCCCCGCAAGTATGATAACTACAGCTGCCATAACCAGTAGCGAATATCCTGCTCTGTCTTTATTTAGGTTCATTCTAGACCTTTCAACCAAACTTCAACATCCGCATCACTAGCCATCTTCCAATCTGCTCTAGGACTCAAAGAGATAGTACCCACTTTCGGTCCATCCGGCATACAAGAACGCTTAAACTGTTGGGTGAATAAACGTCTCAAAAAGAGTTTAAGCCACTTAGTTATGGTTTCTTCATCGTATTTAGTATCAAACGCTATAGTCGCAAGAAATCGTATTTTTCTTGGCTTTGCTCCATACTTGATAAAGTGATAGAGGAAGAAGTCATGTAGTTCGTAAGGACCTACTATGGATTCAGTCTCTTGGACTATTTCGTCATCATCATGTGGGAGTAGTTCCGGGCTTATTGGTGTATCTAAAATGTCATCTATGATGTCTGCTATGGATTCATTAGATTTATAATATTCAATGACATACTGGATGAGTGTTTTTGGGATACCTGAGTTTAGGGCATACATGCTCATATGGTCACCGTTGTAGGTAGACCAACCAAGAGCTATTTCGCTGAGGTCGCCTGTACCAATGACAAGCGCACCTTCCTTATTTGCCATATTCATTAATATAGAAGTTCTTGCTCTTGCTTGAACATTCTCGTAAGTAACGCTGTGCTCATCTTTATCGTGTTCTATAGCTTCAAATTCTTTGAGTGAGATATCAGTGATATCCACTGTTTTAAGAGTCACACCTAATGCTTCACAAAGCTTTATAGCATTAGACTTCGTACGGCTTGTTGTACCAAAGCCCGGCATGGTCACAGCGATGATGTTTGTAATATCCCAACCCATCATCTCAAAGGCTCTGTGAGTAGAGAGGAGGGCAAGGGTAGAGTCAAGCCCACCGGAGATACCTATAACTGCTTTTTTGATGTGTGCATGGCTCATACGTTTGATGAGACCATGTGCTTGGATATGGACTATCTCGTCACATCTGTGTTTTTTCTCTGCATAGCGTGAAGGAACAAATGGCATAGGGTTGATATCACGTTCAAGCCTACTGATGTTCGGTAGATTTCCTACTTTGATGGTACGTGTTTTTTTACGTCGTCCATCACCGTAGCTTGATTCGTTGAGACGAAGCCATCTGAGACGTTCCAAGTCCACATCAGCTGTTATAAGGTTACTTTCAAGACTGAAACGTTCATTTTGAGCCAGTGTAGAGCCGTATTCAGAGATAATAGCATGTCCACCAAATACCGTATCGGTTGTAGATTCACCCACACCTGCAGAAGAGTACACATATGCTGCCATACAACGTCCACTCTGTGTACGCACCAGCTCTTCACGATACTCTGATTTTCCTATGAGTTCATTACTTGCTGAGAGGTTGAAAAGTAGATTTGCACCGTTGCTTGCTATATGGTTACTAGGAGGAGTAACAGCCCAAAGGTCTTCACATATCTCTATCCCAAAAGTCATATCTTTTTTATCTGTAAAGAGTAGATCTACCCCAAAAGGTACCTCTTCACCCAAGAGTTCAGTAGATGATCGTACGATATCTCTACCACTGACAAACTGACGTTTTTCATAGAACTCTTTTTTGTTCGGCAGGTAGCTTTTAGGTATGATCCCTAACATTTCCCCACTCTGTACTACTACTGCACAGTTATAGAGTCTATCTCCATCAATGACGGCTAAGCCGATGATAGCAATCGTATTAACCCCTTTTATATTTTTTAATATATAATGAAGTGATTCATCTTGTGAAGCAATGAGAGTTTGATTAAGTAAAAGGTCACTAGCAGTGTATCCAGTAAGTGTAAGCTCCGGAAATACAACGACACTAACCTCTTTAGAATGAGCAGTTTTTATGAGTTTTATGATCTCTTCTGCATTTTTAGTAGGGTTTGTAACCACTGTCTTATTAACTGCTGCTGCAACTCTATAATATCCGTACATACAAATTCCTAATATATTGTAGGGTGGATTTATCCACCATATATCAAGGTGGGTAAATCCACCCTACGCGTTCAGAATCTACTTAGAAGCAACTACTTCAATAGAAACAATATCATCATTCTGCTCAATATTATCAAGAACCATAAAACTCTCAGTATCATCTTCTTCAATAGCACCAAATACAGTGTGAACACCATCAAGGTGTGGTGTAGGTACAAAAGTAATGAAGAACTGGCTTCCACCTGTATTTGGTCCAGCATGAGCCATAGAGAGTGTTCCTCTTCTGTGTGGCTGTGTGCTTGTATCTGTTTCGCAGTCAATAGCCCAGTCTGGTCCACCTGTACCAGCCATTGCAGCGTTACCTGTAGGACCTGAGTGTGGGCAACCACCTTGAGCCATAAATCCTGGGATCACTCTGTGAAATTTAAGGTTGTTGTAGAAACCTTCTTCTGATAAGTGTGCAAAGTTTGCTACTGTATTAGGTGCATCTTCTGGATATAGTTTTACCCAGATAGTCCCTTTAGAAGTGTTAAATTTAGCGTAGTTGTATGTGTCCATTACGGATTGAGCGATATCGTATCTTTTTGATTCTTTTCCAAACATGTGTGTTTAGTCCTTATATATTAAAATTTAGTTATTATTATACCAATATTTATTTAGGGGTATGTAATGGAACTATGTGTTGCACTTGATCTGCCATCTGCAAAAGAGAATTTGGCTCTCGCAGAGTCACTGAAAGGTTATGATGTTTGGATGAAAGTAGGCTTTCGTGCCTATATCCGTGATGGAAAACCTTTTATAGAAGCGCTCAAAGAGATCAACCCGGATTTCAAGATATTTCTCGACCTTAAACTTTATGATATCCCCAATACCATGGCAGATGCAGCTGAAGAGATAGCCAAGCTTGGTGTAGATATGTTTAACATTCACGCATCTGCAGGTGCTGTGGCTATGAAAACAGTGATGGATAGACTCACTCCATACGAAGATCGTCCATTGGTACTTGCAGTAACAGCACTTACTTCTTTTGATGAAGAGAATTTTCAAGCTATTTATGAAAAAAGTATAGATGAAAAAGCAGAACAATTTGCAAAGATGAGTTATGAAAATGGTTTAGATGGCGTCGTTTGTTCGACATTTGAAAGCAGGGCTATTAAAAATGCTACGAGTGAGCAGTTTTTAACACTTTGCCCAGGCATAAGACCTTTTGGTGAGGATGCCGGAGATCAACAGCGTGTAGCAACACTGGAACTTGCTAATGAAGAGGGTGTTGATTATCCTGTAGTAGGAAGACCTATCTACAAAGATGAAAACCCTCAAGCTAAAGTAGAAGAGATACTCAAAGTAATCTCTACTTTTTGATTTCTTCCTTGGCTTTTATCTTTTCAGGATCTGCCATATCCATTGCACCTTGCATTCCCTGCAACATGAAGTAAACTCCTATAGCAAATAGTGCGAGTACAATAAGTGGAGCTAGTTTTTGAAACATTATATTTCCTTGATTGTTTTTTAGAATAATACTATAAGTATTTACCAAATTAGCATATAAATAGAAATAGTATAAAAAAGTTCACAAAATAACTTTTTTAAGCTCTAGTTTAAGCCAAATGCATTATAATCTCACCCACAAAACACCTGGAGAGTTGGGAGAGCTGGTTTAATCCGCGCCCCTGCTAAGGGCGTGTAGGCTAACGCTTACCGAGGGTTCGAATCCCTCACTCTCCGCCACTTAATCTAATAAATCCAACAAACCCCAAACAACCATTCTAAACTGTGCTTATTTCGAAATAAAATTTGTTATCTTTCTTGTTTATTGTTATCACTGAAGGAATAAAGAAACTATCAGATTGTGATATATTAATTAAAAGATTCTCTATGCTTCTCTTTGCTCTTTTCTTCTATCTTTTCCTTTGAATGCAGCATTGTTTGCCTCAGAGGATAAATCCCTGAAGTCGCTACTTAGGCTGACACCTGACATTTTTTCAAACTCATCAAAGTCAGAACGATTAACAGTGAATGAAATTTCAGTAATATGAGTCATGTTCCACTTTTCTGCAAACACTTCTTTTTGGAATACAACATGCACAGAAGTTACTTTTGGATCAGAATGATGTTCTTCTGCCTGAGTGCCATTATTATTTTTACTTGTATCCTCGTAAGAATATCTTGTAAACATTGGTATGAGTTCCAGTTCAGCTATCTGGTCTATCTTTCTCTGTTTTGCTTTGGTAATACTACTCTCATCTGCATTTACATCCTGACAACCAAAACAGCTTCCCGTTTCAATCCTCTTAAAAGTTCTGCCTGGAGGATCTTGAACATACTCTTCTCTCTTATTTTTACCAAATAGGCTTTCAAATATCTTTAGCATACTCTTCCCTTCATTTCCTTATTATACATTATATTTTCAAGAAGAGGAATATATATATATCTTTTGTGATATATTTAAAGCCGATGTAGTTTTGTTGTATCGTTTAACTTTGGCAGTGTCTGCAAATATGATCAATAAAATTGAAAATTATTTCGTCCTTTGGCTTTGGCTTTATACATAGCAATATCTGCATATTGTAAAAGATCAAGGATATTTATCGTATCTGAAGGGTAAAAGCTAATCCCAATACTGGCTGAGATATGTAATGTGTGTTTACCTACTTTAATAGGCTCTTGTGTAATTTCTAAAATTTTTTGAGCCAATAAAGAGGCGTCTTCTTCTTTTTTCAGATCTTCTAAAATGATCATAAACTCATCACCACCTAAACGTGCTAATGTATCTGCTTTGCGTATGCAGGTTTTAAACTCATCAGCAACTACTTTAAGTACTTTATCTCCTATATCATGCCCTAGTGAGTCATTGATCTCTTTAAAATTGTCCAGATCAATAAATAAAAGTGCTAATTTGCTTTGTTGGCGTAAAGACGTTTGTATGCCTTGTTCCAATCGATCATTAAAGAGAATACGATTAGGTAATCCTGTAAGGTGATCATGATGAGCTTGATAATGCAGCATATCTTGTTGCTCACGTAATTTATCTTCAGCCTTTTTCCGTTCAGTAATGTCCTGAGAATACCCTATCATACCTATCGGATTTCCTTTCTCATCTTTTAGAAGAGAAAGTGACAGTTCTGCAAATATGAGTTCTTTAGATTTTTTGACTAAACGTATCTCTGCTTTT
>Ga0255433_1047_pt1 | contig 11496 bp, 11 predicted proteins | sample ANMaggSSYBR02H12_FD_182672 | JGI IMG/M metagenome (GOLD analysis project Ga0255433, IMG submission 182672) | Sediment cell enrichment communities from methane seep in Santa Monica Basin, California, United Staets - ANME aggregate JGI... | ecosystem: Environmental > Aquatic > Marine > Cold seeps >...
CAGTTGAATTGGGAGGGAAAGCCAGCTTCTTTACCGGCGATTATCAAAAATTTGCCTGGAATCAGATCATGGACCGGGGCTTAGGCGGCCATCAGCGGCTTGATCTTTATGCCGAAGCGCTGATTAAAATGAGCCAGAACCCCCACCTGCCCCAGCTCTTCCGGGACATCTTTAACGATGCTTTTTTGCCCTACCGGGATCCGGAGACACTGAACCTGTTCCTGAAAGAAATCAATGGCTTCACCTATGACCACAGCGAGCGCCTGGGGGATGCCTTTGAATACTTGCTCTCGGTGCTGGGATCCCAGGGCGCGGCAGGTCAGTTTCGCACCCCCCGCCATATCATTGATTTTATTGTGGCGGCGGTGGATCCCGGAAAAGATGATTCAATACTCGACCCGGCCTGCGGTACGGCGGGCTTTTTAATTTCTGCCTACAAACACATCCTGGCAAAAAACAAAGACAAGCCGCTTTCACCTGACGAAATGCAGCGTCTTACAGAGAACTTTGTCGGTTACGATATCTCACCGGAGATGGTGAGGCTTTCGCTGGTGAACATGTACCTGCACCAGTTCCTTAACCCGACAGTGTACGAATACGATACACTGACCAGCGAGGAACGCTGGGATGACACCTTTGATGTCATCCTGGCCAATCCGCCCTTTATGTCTCCCATGGGAGGCATCCGTCCCCACAAGCGATTTGCGGTGCAGGCCAAACGCTCCGAAGTGCTGTTTGTGGATTACATCGCCAGTCATCTCAAGCATTAAGGGATTACCTCAAAAATTAGTTCACTTATAGATAGGTGTTGAGCACTACGTAATCTTTAACGTATTCCGGAACAATTTCTCTCCAGCCATTTAACGCGCGATAGTCAATCATAGATAGTTTTGGATTGGTCGCCAACTCTGCGAACTTCCCACTGCTAATGATTTCCCGGATCTCCGGATCTGTTATATAGGCCTTGATGAAATTCTTTATCCCCAGCACATACTGGTTTTCGGGTTTGTGGATAGCGACAAATTTTTGAAATTCCTCTTCTAATAATTCTTCCCTGGATTTAAATTCATCGATATGACCAAAGGCCCGCTGTAGAACTTCCTTCCAGGTCAGCCGGCGGTCCAGATTTTCCGAGCGCATTAACTTCTCCAGCGTGATGAATTCTTCCGGTTTGTTTTCGTAGCGTTCCTTGAGCAACCTGATTGCTTCCTCCCAGCGCCGATCTTCAACCGCCAGGACAATATCCTTGTCCCCTCGCACAGGAACCGCAATTTTCTCAAATAACTTACGGTCAATTCTCATACCCTGCAGCCCAATTGCTATTTCTTCCACTGATTTCAGCGGGTCGGGTATATAAACCTCTACTTCATCCGCAATTCTGCCTGGTTTATCTCCCCCAGAAACCGCTGTGCCTTCGCGAGGCAGCTTGATGACTTCATCGTAATTGAATTTCTCTTCAAAATATTCGCAGTTGGCGAAAAAATCAAACAATTTAAACTTATCTTTTTTAAATTCAATAATCCAGGATCTGCCATCCTCTTTTTGCAAATACCTGAAAGTGAATTTTCTAGTTCCCCGCCCTTTGATCTGGATAAAATCTGTGGGTGAAAAAATCGGTCGGATCATGCACAGGTTCAGAATGTCCTGGCAGTCGTAACCAGTGGTCATCATACCTACTGTGATACAAACCCGGGTTTTGCTGGTTTTGTAAGCAGATAAAAAGCGGGTTTGTCCATTTAGGTTGTTGTTGGCAAAATTGAGAGTATAACCCTGCGCACCGGTAATATTTGAGGTTATCTGGACCGCAAAATCCGAATTGTATTTTCCGGGAAACATTTGGTCAGCAAACTCATTGAGAATTTGCATCATCCTGCTGGCATGATCCTGGCTGACGCAAAACATGATTGTCTTTCCTATTTCGTCGCTAATTGGATCCCGTAAAGCGTAATCAAGGAAGGTTTTACAAATCATCTTGTTGGTCCGCTCAGAGAAAAATTTGCGTTCAAAATCCTTCTGGAAAAAGATCTGCTCTTCTTTCTCGCCTTCAGCTGTTTCCACCACAACCGCGTAACCCTGCTCGGATAATAACTGGGTGGTGATTTCCGTGCGGGCATCAGTGACAACCGGGCTAATTAAGTAACCCTGCGTAACGCCGTCAATCAAGCTGTAGCGATAAGTGGGTTCTCCCGTATCACAGCCAAAGGTCCGGTAAGTATCCAGTAATTGCCGGCGCTCCCAGGCGCGGGGATCGCGGTGGCTGAGCGAATCCGGGTCAACATTTTTTAGATAATCCCTTGGTGTCGCGGTTAATCCCAGCTTGTACCCTACAAAATATTCAAAAACCGCCCTGCTGTTGCCGCTGATCGAGCGGTGGGCTTCGTCGGAAATGATCAAATCAAAATCTGTAGGGGAGAACAATCGCAGGTATTTATTATCAAAGGTAAAACTCTGCACAGTGGAAACCACAATTTCCGCCCGGCGCCAATTATTCCGGTTTTCTTTATAAATCACCGTCTGGAAATCGTTTTTCAGGTAGCGCACAAAGTTTTTATAAGCTTGATCCTCAAGTTCTAACCGATCCACCAGGAACAGAACTCTTTTAGCATTGCCTGTTTTCAGGAAAAGCTTAATCACCGCTGCCGAGACCAGCGTCTTGCCCGTGCCGGTGGCCATTTCAAACAAGAAGCGATCATCACCTGTTTCAGCGGACTTCTGGAGAGCATGCACCGCATCCAGTTGGTATTTGCGCAGAATCCTCAGTCCTTGATCACGAACGTAACCTTCTCTTTGTTTTTCATTCAACCAGCGCGGATCATTGCTGAAGTTTGGATTTTGGGTAACGGCGATATAATCTTCACCAATAACTTCCGCCGCAAGTTTTTTCGGATTAGGTTTATACGCCAGGCGGTGCGTTAGTGATTCCAGGGTGGGGAATTCGGTGATCACTTCCGGATTACCGCGTTCTAAATCCCAGAAAAAATGCAGGTTTCCATTGGAAAGAATTACGAAACGAGCCTTGATGGAATTGGCATAGGTGCGGGCTTGTTCTTTACCATCCAGGGGATTTTTGGATTCCTTTTTTGCTTCCAGGACAATAAGCGGGAATCCATCCTCATCTACCAACAGGAAATCCAGGTATCCCTTGTGGATTTTTTCAAAATCCTCCCCCAGGGCATCAATGTCTTTTTGCTTAATTTTAGTATCGATTTCCAGGAAAATATTGGCAGGCCCTTGATCATCGTCAAAAAACCGCCAACCGGCTTTTTCCAGCAGCTTGTTGATCTTTATTCGTGCTTTGGCTTCGGATTCCATGGTGGGGGAATGCTCCCTTGATATCGCCTGGTGGAATGTATTCATATTAGAATAACATAACGCTATTTATTATATACCTAAGATCGGATTGTTGTTTGATCCTCTAAATCTTTATTTTTTCTGTTGAAAACGACAAAATATCCTGACTTCTTACCATTGACAGGCGAAATACCACTTGATATACTTCTTGTTGGTATTTATCAATTGATAAGTACCAGGAGAGGAAATTGTTTGCCAGCAACAACCAAAGATAAGGTTCGGGCCCTTTTACGAGAGTTTAGATCTCTCGTAAATAGCAAAGATTTTTACGTCATAGACCGCTACGAAAATATCGAGGGGTTGATCGCTTTAGGAATCACAGAAAAGATCAGGAAGAAAGAGCTGCTTTCATTGAATGTGCTGAATTATTCCTCTGGCCCTACCTCGGATGAAGACCGCCCAGGAGAAGTGTGGATATTTGGAAAGATTGTCCGATCTAAAGAAGTGTATATCAAATTAAAAATCTCTCAACAATCTCGCTTCAACAAAGCCATTTGCATATCCTTCCATCCCGCAGAAAGACCCCTAGACTATCCTTTCTGCCCTGAGAAAAACAGCCCAGAACTTTAACAATCAAATATCTTGGATCAACAGTAATTTAAATCCCAATAAACCATGGGTGACGGCGGAGATGATGGGTTAACTTTTAACCCAAAAAGGAGGAAAACCATGAAGAGCTTTTGTCCATATTGTGAAAAAGAAAAAAACATTAGTGAAATTAATAGAACTGAGGAGTATGAAATTAGAGGAAAAACAATACCCATAGAAGTAAAAATTCTTGTCTGTGAAGAGGGCCATGAATTTGATGATCCAAAATCGGACGACGATTCTGTTGATAGGGCTTATCGCGAGTACCGCAAGATGTCGGGGTTTATGCAGCCCGAAGAAATAAAGGAATTAAGATTTTCCTATGGATTAACACAGAAGGAACTCTCCTCTCTCCTGGGATGGGGAGGGGCCACATTAAGCCGCTACGAAAACGGAGCGCTGCAAAGCGAATCCCACGATCGTTTATTAAAAATGATTCAGGACCCTAAAAATTTATTGTCCATTTTGGAGGAGAAAAGAACAAGTCTTCCAAAAATATTTGTCACCAATTTCCATCAACGCCTGGAAGGACAGATCGGATCTGAAGAACCAACACTAAAAGAACTGTTTGAAAGAAAACGCAATGCATTCGACGCGGATGAATTCAGCGGATATTCTGATCTAAACCTGGATAAATTATTCAACTCTATCCTGTTATTTGCCGGCGAGGATGGGCTGTTTAAAACAAAATTACACAAACTGCTTTTTTTCGCCGACTTCAAACACTATAAAGAATATGCTGTGCCCATAACGGGTGTGAAGTACGCCCATTTACCTCATGGCCCGGTCCCGGATAATTATCAATTATTACTAACGGTTCTCGTGGAAGAGAATTACATCCGCCTACTGGAAGAAAGTATTGGTGACTATGTGGGAGAGGTTGTAGATCCACAAGAAAAACTGGATTTAAATGTATTTTCACCGGCTGAAATAAAAACGCTGGTGGAAATTCAGGAGTATTTCGCTGCACTCACATCCAAAGAAATCAGTGATCTTTCTCATTCTGAAAAGGGCTATCAAGAAACGTCGGACGGTGAGCTTATATCTTATCAATACGCTGAAGCGTTACAGATATGATTTCCTCTTCATCATAAAATATTAAAACTTCGTTCACCTCGAGGCTTGTCCTACATTCATCGAGGGGACAGGGTCATGAGTGAAGAAAATTAACCTGAGTCTCTCTTCAGAGAGACTTGATTTAATTAGGCTGCGAATTTATTCGGCGGCGGAAATTGAAAAGTCAGCTCCCGTGGCTAAACTACCCGGGGAAGATCCCTCTTCCAATCTCGCGATGAAAGATTAACTGGGCCACCGGCTCCCTTCGATATGCTCTTCGTAAAAATCACTCAGAGCTACTCAGGATGCCTTTATTGCGGATTATAGAAAATCTACTAACTGTTTACTCCGTGCTGCATACAGTTTACTAATCTCCATCTCCAACCAATATCTCCAAAAGTCCCATGCTGACATCCTTCGACATCTGCTCACCTGGTAGCCCCGGAGCCCAGGATGATAGCGAAACAGCTTTAATCAAACCAGTGCTTGCTAAATAGCGGAAAACCCGCTCCAGATCCTCTGCGCCGGGGCCGCCCGGTGCAGGATAATTCTGGGCCGGCGATTCTTCAGGGTTCACAATGTCAGTATCAAAATGGACCCAGATCGATTGATCTCCTAGCGGGTAATTCAGCAACTCCAGCGGATCCTGGAGATGGGTGAGGGAAGCATTGGCTACCAGTTCCTTCTCGCCAGGATCCAGGTCCCGGCCATCGGTAAGTATGATCTGTTCCTGAAGAATTGCTTCCATTTTCAGGTTTTCCAGCAGGGTTAAATCTCCTAATCCTGCCAGCATGGCCAACGGCATACCGCCCAAGAAACCACTGGGGCTGGTCTCCCGGGTATTAAAATCACCATGGGCGTCAAACCAGATTAATAACGGATATAGCTCAGCCCGGTTTAATCCTGCCAGCACTCCTACAGCAGTACAGCAGTCCCCGGCCAGGGAAACTGGAAGCTGCCCCTTCCGGACAGCTTCTTCCACCTGAACAGCCAGGGCGGCGTGAAGTCTGGATATCCTGGTTAACAGGTCCGCTTTGGGCAATACCATTTGATTGATGATCCACTCAGGCTCTGCCAGCGCTTCCAATCCTGGCAGCCCTTGATCTAGAAAATAAGGCGTGAGAATAGTTCGCCGTTTCATTACGCCGCTATCCTTGAATTAATAATTTCCAGCACCTGCTCAGGCTGCCGGGTAGTAAAGACCACTCCCTGCACAAGGCCTTGTTTTTGATGGAAGGTGATCAGGATCCGGGGATGTTCCAGGAAATTGAAAAATGCCCGGTATTCCCCTTTGACAAAGGCGAAGTGCACCCCTGCGCCGCCATACTTAATCAAATTGGGGGAATCATCAACTTTGCAGGCCTGAATGTTTTCCAGCCTGGTTCTCCAGCGGATCAAGCCAAATTTTAGCAAAACTTCTTCTTCTGTGATCATTATCCTCAAGGTTCTATAGTTCAGTACATATAAAAAAAAGAACAGCGCCAAAACCAAACAGATGATGGGGAACGCCCGGAAACCAACAATCATCACCCGCCAGGCAAAAAGGGCAGAGGAAACCAACATCAGGAAGGTAAATAACAAGGTGGTTAGAGAGGACTGAATTTTTTCCTGATAGATTTGATCTGCCATAAACCCTCCGGATTTCCTGGATATTCTTGAAATCAAATATACATTTTCAACATTATTGACAGAAACTTAATTATATGCTACTATTACGAGCGTTAAAGATGAAGTAGGTAATGGTAGCAATATATGAACTGCCCAAACTTGCGGAAACTGGGCGGTTTTTTGTTCTAACTGCACTGCTTCAATTCTATCAAAAGTAACAAGGAGTAACAAAAGTGGCAGAAAAAGAAATAGGAACCGTCAAATGGTTCAATGATGCAAAAGGTTATGGTTTCATCTCTCGCGAAGCTGGTGAGGACGTTTTCGTTCATCACACCGCAATCGTAATGGAGGGATTCAAATCCTTAAGTGAGGAACAGCAGGTTGAGTTCTCAGTTGAGCAAGGCGACAAAGGTTTACAGGCAGTCGACGTTCGTCCTGTCTAAGAATCTTCTTTCGCACCTGACTGCATCGTTCTGTTGAAGCAGTAAGGCGAATACATAACGCCTGGTTTTCCGCAAACCAGGCGTTTTTTTATCTTAAAAACTAACAATTGGAGTAATCTGTCCGCTGACTATTCAAGAGTGATTTATTTGTTATTATTGACAGCTGAATCAGTGAGTCATTTCATCCAGCCCGGCGGTTCTTTATCCCTTTGGCAACAACAGGTATACCCCGAACCCGGAGACCACAATCCCGAGAATTCTGGTTGCCGATATCGGAATCGGCTCCACTCCGCCAACCCCCAGGGCATCGATAACAAAAGACAGCGCCAGCTGTCCCAGGATAACACTGGCCAGTCCGGCTGCAATTCCCGCCCGCTGCAAGGAAAAGGAAATTCCAGTGACAATGAATATACCCAGGATACCAGACAATGCGGTTATACCTAAAACCACGGGAGTGATTTTCCAGGCTTGAGGACCATCCCGGAGGAGCCAGATCAGCATTAGAGACCCAGCCGCAATTCCTCCCATAGTGTTGATCAGGATGCCTGTCCGGATATCCCCTATTATGCCGCCCACCCGGCTGGTCATTGTGGATTGAGCTGCAATCGCTATCCCGGTCAAAAGGGCAACCAGGGCGCCAGTGATTATGGACAATTTCATTAAACCTCCAAAATAAGCTTGCCTATCTAATAAAAAAACCTTGCTTCTCCTGCTGGAATTAAGGGCATACACTCTCTGAACATGTGTTCCGCGGATATTTTCGAACTAACCCATCCCTAAATAGTTATTTCATCTTCCTTGATCTTTCCGGTAAAAATACCTAAAGAAATTAATGCCAGCAAAGCGCCGAATATGCCGGCTAAATTCTTTTTATTCAGGAAAGCCACACTGCTAAATAAACCAAGGCCCAAAGAGAGGGGGCCATTGACTCTTTGAACAACTTGATCAGCTTCTTCTATTTCGTATCCTTTCTCAACCAGGCTCCATTTTAATATCGGTCCTCCGTCAATTCCGGGTATTGGCAGCAAAGACACAACAGAGAGAAACCCATTGGTTTGAAGGGCGGCATTTGCTGTCTCCCAGGCAATTGTGTCTGGTTTAGCAAGAAACCTGGCCAGGGCAGTCAAGGGAATCAGCAGCAAATTAATCAGGGGCCCGCCAAGGGAGCGAATCACATGCTGCCGGGGAGATATTTTCCTGTCATTAATCTCCTTATAGCGGCAGCGAGGCATCCCAAATTGAATCTGGAGTTCATCCATGGGTTTCCCGATCCAATTTGCAATAAACGCATGAGCGAGATTGTGGCACCATTCCATTCCTAAAATCGCAGAGGATGTCAGAGCCCCTTCTGTGATATGCCGTGAAAAACCAGCTTCTGTCCGTTTCTTTTTAGATACCCGGGTCATAATTCCCCACATTACCAGCTGGGTCAGAGGAAACCAGGTGTTCCCACGGACAGTAACAAGCGTGCCAAACAACCTGGCAATAATTTGTGGTTCTGCTGTGAGGGATCTTTGACCAGTTTGTCCTTCAGTCACCGGAGGACCTCCTCTTGTTTACATCTGGTTACCAAACAAAAGAGTTCCCTTGATTATACCGACCTTTTGTTGGGATACTGTAGTTCCATCCGGCATTGATAGGACTGGAAGATAACCGGGACTTAAAGTCCGAAGAAAAGAGTGAGATTAAATGAACATCAGGAAGCCAGCAGCCACCAGGAACAGGTTGATCGCCCTGTTAAAATGTTCTCCCGAGATTTTCTGGACCATCCAATCACCCAGCAAGACTGCTAAAACCACAATGGGTATGGATGCCAGGCAGTAAACGAGCACCGAGCGGGTCCAAAGTCCTGAAATTCCATGGCCAGCAACAATTAAAGCGCTTGAGATGAGGAAATAGCCCTGCAGGGTTGCCCGGAACTTTTCCTTTCCCCATCCCCGCATTACTCCGTATATTACAACCGGCGGACCATTGGCATTATATGCGCCTCCCAGTATCCCGGCAAGTAATCCGAATGGAAATACCATGGTTCCCCTCTTAAGCGAAGGAAGCTGCAGGCCTGACAAGTTGTATAAACCAAATCCAATTAAAACTAACCCCAGGATCATCTTGACGATGCCTTCCGGGGTAGATTTTAAGAAGAATAATCCCAATGGTATGCCAGCCAGGGTAGAAAGGATTAAGTAAAAAGCGGCTTTAATATCCACTTCCTGCCACTCCCGAAGCAGCATCACCAGGGCAATTACAATGCCGACCAACGCAACAAGAGGTGCAGCTGTTTTGGTACCCAGGATTAAAATCAGCAGCGGCATGGCAATCAAGGCATTACCGAAGCCAAAGGTTGACCGAATCAGCGTGGAGATGAATATTATTAATAGAACCAGGGCAGAAAGCAGAGTAAAGTTCATTAATTTAGATTACTGCAAATATTTATCAGGCGTTTAAATGACCTGGATCTTTAAACCGCTGCACAAAGATCACACCAACTATTACGACCATCATGCCAAGAATTTGAATCGTGCCCAGGGTTTCCCCGAGAAGAACCCAGCTCAATAATGCCGTGAATATCGGCGAGAGATTCAAAACCATGTTCATCTCCAGCGCCGTTAATTCCCGAAGCGAATGATTATACAGCAGATATCCCAAGCTTGTATTCACCACTGCCAAAAAGAGAACAACTATTATTGATTTCGGGGTAAATTGAGGAACACCTTCCACGATAAGCGCCAGCAGCATGCTGAGTATCCCTCCAATCGCAAGCGGGAGGGCTGTTAATGTCAGCGTGTCCAGTTTTCCATCCCGGGCAATTCCCCGACCCAGTAAACTAAATGCTAAAAAGCCTATCAAGCCGACACCGACAATTACAATGCCTTTGGGTTCACCGGGACTCATCCCGGAAGAAAAAAACAAGACGCTGCCAAATAAGGATAAGAGAACACCGAATATTTGCCACCTGGTAGGAATCTCTCTCAGTAACAGAGCTCCCCCGGCAAGTACCAACAGCGGAATCAGGCTCATCAAGAATGATCCGGTCGTAGCCGGCACATACTTCAAACCCCAGAACAGAGCGCCGTTGCCAATTGTGTAAGCGCTGACACCTATTAAAATCAAGCGCAGCCAGAGTTCCTTAGAAATCGGGGTTTTTAACGACTGCCTTTTGATAAGAAAGGGCAGCAGCACAACAGCCCCCAGGAAGTATCGCAGCCCTGCAATAGTAAGCGGACCCAAAGTTTCCAAACCGATTTTTACAACCACAAAAGTAGAAGCCCAGATCAGTGTCACCAGCAAACTTTCGCCAAGGGCAATTTGTCTCCGTCTTTCAATATTGATCCCGGTCACCGATTGATTTTTCATAGATCACTTCTTTCCTGTTTACCTAACAAAGCTGTGTTATGCTTCCAAATATTTATAAATCACGCTGGTAAATCCAGTAGCGCCGCAGCGGCTTGGCGTTTAATTTGCGGATAGCATTACTCATGGGGCAACTCTTCAGTCGAAAGTACTACTTGCCTATTATAGTTTTAACCACCAGAGTCCAGTGCATTCCGGGAGGACCGGCTTGTTTCCATTTCCAATCTCGCTTATCATCTCTTCTCCGAAAAAAAACTCCACTAATTCCAACGCTTCTTCCTGGCTGTCGAAACGGTAATCGGTTCGGATCCAGAAACGTTGAAAGCCCCGGGATTCCAGGAAAGTAAAATATGGTTTCAAATCACCTTTTTCCATTGGCTTTATATTGCCAGTGCCCAGGGTTTCGATAATGATTATAGTTCCCCCGCTGCGCAGCACACGCTTCATTTCCAGCAGCGCACTCTCCACTTCCCTTTTCCATTCTTCTCCCTCCCAGACAACCAGGTAACAGATACTCCAGCCAGAGATAACCAGGTCAGCAGACTTGTTCGGCAATGGTAACCGGCGGTGATCTCCGGCAGTCACTTGCCAGTTTCCCAACTGTTGATTTCGCAGTCTTTCAGTCGCTACTCCCAACATGTGGGGAAACAAGTCCAAAGCATGAACTGATTTAACATGCGGGGCCAGCAAATACGCCAGACGCCCGGTGCCAGAGCCCAGATCAACTACGTCTTTTCCCTTTAGTGGTGTGATTTTTTTAAGTTCCGTAAGCAGGTTACCCAGATAGTCTTCCCGGCCAATCAGGCGCTGGTACATATCCGCTTCCTGCTGATAAACTGTTTTATGATCTGTCATAGATTATTGCTCATTTTGGGGGCAGTGTCAGCGAATAACTAGCTCCCTGGTCAACCCAATCTCTCAGGTTACTATCTTTTCTGTACCCTGTCTCCTTGACAACAACCCAGCCTGTCATCGCTCTACCAGTCATATCAAACAGTTCTACATCAGGCTGCAAAAGAGCTTCAGTGTAATTTTCCTCTCCGACCCGCACAATCAAATCTTCCCTAATTACCCCGCAAGCCATGTGTCCCTGTAACAA
>Ga0255433_1052_pt1 | contig 11404 bp, 17 predicted proteins | sample ANMaggSSYBR02H12_FD_182672 | JGI IMG/M metagenome (GOLD analysis project Ga0255433, IMG submission 182672) | Sediment cell enrichment communities from methane seep in Santa Monica Basin, California, United Staets - ANME aggregate JGI... | ecosystem: Environmental > Aquatic > Marine > Cold seeps >...
GGAATGGATCCGGCCATGGTCGCCGGGCAGCTAAAAGCCTTCTATGACAAAAGCAGCCTAAAACCTGCCCGTGGACCACAGGAGTACGTGTTCAGGCTTTTCCCCCTGGAGGATATACACCTCATGTCCGATTGCAGGTTTGAACTTAGGGAACGGACCAGCACACTAAACATCCCGCTTTTCATGCTTATTTCCATTGTGATCCTGCTGGTGACTCTGCTCAATTTCACAAACCTTAGTGTTGCTTGTGCTGGTGTCTTGCCTGGCTCTGAGCGCATTATTTGTCTCTGGTTTTCTCCTCTCCAGGAACAGCACCAAAGATATTCTATCCGAGAAAGTCAATTTTTCCGGGAGCGTGATTATGCGGATCCTGTTGATGCTACAGGTGGCTGTCGTAATGATGTTGATTTCAGGCACTCTTCTGGTAAACAAGCAGATTCACTTCATGCTTGACAAGCCGTTGGGATTCAATGAAGAGCAGGTTGTGGTGCTTCATATCAAAGACCTGTCAAAGGATCCCATGGTATTTATCAGGGCACTTGAAGCTCAAAACCCTGTGACCTCGGTAGGAATGACTTTACAACATTTTGGGTATCCGGCTCAGGCCATATCCCTGGAAAATTTTGGACTGGAAGGCACTGCTGAGTTTGTCTTTGCCAATTATTCCTACCTGCAAACCATGGGTATTCAGCTCCTCCACAACTGGATTTCCCCTAATGCGGATACCGTGCGCGGGATAGTCGTGAATGAGCACCTGTATAAGCGCCTGATGGAACGACACGGGAGCATAGAGGCCCTGCAAACCTTTCAATCAACTCAACCCCTGGAAGAGGGGCAACAACCCATCAATTTCGTGGGTGTGGCGGCAGATTTTAATTACAGCTCGGCCCACGAAACCATTGGTGACTTTGCCTTCTGGCTGGATGAATCGCCCAACCGGGCACGTTTCACCCACATCCGGCTAAAGCCGGGCAATCTGCACGATGCCATGGAGACCATCAGGAACATCTGGGGGGGAGCATTATCTCGGGCAGGAACTCAGCTATTTCTTCCTGGATGAGAAAATTGCCGGCCAGTATGCATCAGAAATATTGCTTCGGAAGGTTCTGCTTGCATTCTCCATAGCCGGCATAATCATCTGCCTCCTTGGTATGAGCGCAATGGCCCTGTTTATTGCCCGGCAACGCACCAGGGAAATAGGCATCCGGAAGGTGAATGGTGCAGGCATCACCTGGATCCTTGTTTTGCTAAGCAAGGATTTCGTAAAATGGATTCTGCTGGCCTTTGTCCCGGCCATTCCGCTCATCTACTATGCTATGAGACGGTGGCTTGAGAATTTTTCTTATCGAACTACCCTCAGTTGGTGGATCTTCGCCCTGGCTGGAATGATTGTCCTGGTGATCACCGTGTTCACCGTATCGCTCCAGTCCTATCGCAGCGCCTCCAGGAATCCGGTGGAGGCACTCAGGTATGAATGAGCAGTACTGGGAAAAGGAGAGTCAGAGCAGTAAAAAATCTCTTGGGAAACCTTGGGAATTTATTGTGCACATGAACTACATTATCGAAGGAATCGGCTGCCTGGTCAACGAGGAAGGGGAGGAGCAGCCTTTAAAGGCCGGTGACTTTGCGTTGGTCGATCCCAGTGAGAAACACCAGTACCGGAACAAGGGTGATAAGCCCTTGAAGTTGATCTGCGGGGTGCCGAAGGAGTTTGAATAGAAAGATAGTTTACTGAAAACCTTCTTTTTCGTATCTTTGAAGAAATGCTTGGGCTATGACAATGCTGGAGTTGAAAAGTATGTTAATACACCGAATCACCGAAATCAATGATATCCGGTTTCTGGAGGCTATCAAGACAATTCTAGATCAAAAAGCCGAAGATTCTACATTGATACTAACTGAGGACCAAAAACAAGAAATTCTCGACTCCCAAAAGGAAATTAGTGAAGGGCTTTTCCTCAATAATGAAGATCTTGATAATGAGATTCAAGGATGGCTAAACGCAAAATAGTTTGGTCACACAGGGCTAGAATCAAACTTGCAGGAATCCTGGATTTCTATTACCAGAGGAATAAAAGTAAGGCATACTCCAAAAAGCTCTACCGCGAACTTCAGAAAAGTATTAAACTACTTATCAAACAGCCCAATCTTGGGCTGAAGACTGATATTGATTCGGTTAGGGGATTTGTTATTGGTGAATACATTGTATTTTATGAATATACCAAGACAGAGATTATCATTCATACAATTTGGGATTGCAGGCAGAATCCAAACGATTTAAAGATCAAGTAATCAACTATTGCTAGCCAACCCCCCTAGCACACATTACGGTTTAGAGTAATTCTATAGTTTACATGAATTATGTGATCGAAGGGCTTGGCTGCTTGGTGAATGAAAAAGGCGAAGAAACGTCCTTGAAAGCCGAGGACTTTGCGCTTGTGAATCCCGATGAAAAGCACCAGTACCGGAACAAAGGCCACAAGCCCTTTAAGATGATCTGTGGGGTGCCCAAGGAGTTTGAATGAACTAGCTTAACCCGGTAAATATATTTTCAGGATTTGTTGTAAGCTAAGGCATTAACAATATGATCCTTAAGTATATTTATTTCAGAAAACATGCTGCCACTGCCATGCCCGTTTCGGATCCCTTGCTCAGAACTGAGTCTTTATACCGGGATTGAACATTTATCATGTGGAGCGTGTCTTATCAAGATGCAAACAGAGTTCAAACAAATAGTTAAAGATGCTAAGGTAGTCGATGAAAAATGCAATACAGCCATTAAACATGAACTGGTAAAATTTGAAAAGATTATAAAAGACTTACAAAATGAGACATCTTAAATTAAAAGCATTAGCAGGATTAATAGTTTTGTTTATTGGGGTAACATCATTTACTCCTTCAATACCAAGTGAAGAAAGTAAAACATGGGAAGCCTCCGATAAGGCAAAGAAATTTGTCAAGGAGACGATCGTACTCGATTGGTATGCACCTCCTTTTGGTGTTGGTTGGAATAAAGACTCTCAACTTCATACCTATATGGAGCGTGCAATTAAGGCCGGAATTACAGGTGCTTCTATCACAATTTCTCCTACATATTATACCTGGGAACAACACCAAAAAGAACATGCTAAATGGCGGTCAACCTTTGTGCAAAAATCGGAGCATTTTATCTTTGTTCATAGTACTGATGATATAAAACGTGCACACCGCGAAGGTAAATATGCAGTATTGTGGAATAACCAAACCGACCTCCTTGTGGGGGCCATCCTTCTGCCAGCTTGAAGACTGGTTGCTAATAATGTGTGAAACTAAGCATGCAAGAAAAATTGAGTTCCATGAGAAAATTTCGCCTCCTCAAACAAGTGCCTTTTTTCTTTTTTATTGTCTTTTTACTTTCCTATTGCGAGGATGAGATCTATGATCCACATGCCTTTGAGTCCTCAACCTTTCTGAATGGAATTATGGTAGAGTACTGGATGTATCAGATTCAATGGCTAGATGAGTACGAGGCCATTGATGAGCTTGATAACACAGAATACGAAATGTTGGTCGTGGAGCCCGGTTTTAATTTCATCGATTTTGCCTATGATACCGAGTACCTGGTTTCGGCATTGAAATACAGACCAGGAGGTGAGAAAAGAATCCTATTGGCCTATATTGATATCGGACAGGCCGAAGACTACCGGTCCTACTGGGGAAGTAATTGGGTGGCCCCCACTAAAGATCATAAGGGAACCCCCGATTTTTTGATCACCATCGATCCTGACGGGTGGAGTGGAAATTATCCAGTGGCGTACTGGGATCCTGATTGGAAGTCCTTATGGCTTGGACCAGATGGATTAATCCAGAAGATTATTGAATATGGATTTGATGGTATTTACCTTGATTGGGTGGAAGCATATGATGATGATAAAGTCAGGCAGGAAGCTGAAAGTGTCGGATTGAATCCGGAAATGGAAATGATCACTTTCATCCAGGAGATGAGAGCCCTGGGAAAGGGAATGGATCCGGGCTTTTTAATCATTCCTCAGAATGCACCATATCTGCTTGATGAAGACCCTGAACTTTATGCCTCCATTATTGATGGCATTGCTACTGAGGATACTTGGTATTATGGGGAAGGAGATGCAGATTGGGACGATCGAAAGGCTGGAGACCTGGAAGGCGGAGATCGCCATGATGATGAATATTCTACTGAAAATCGCATCAGGCAAAATAAGAAATACCTTTCGCATGGTCTTCCGGTATTCACCGTGGACTATTGCAGGGATGATTACAATGCAGATGAAGTTTATTTTAAATCCCGAAAGAATGGGTTCATTCCAATTGTAACCCGCGTATCACTAACACAGCCTACTGAAACTCCACCATTTTAGAAAGTGCTCCTGTGATTCCCGAAAAGAAGCACCTGTACCGAAACAAGGGTGATCAGCCCTTCAAGTCAGGATATCTTTTTCTTATTTGCTATTCATTTAAGCATATACCCGCTCGAGCATTTGCTTCATATAGCCGATGGTAAATGCTGTTTGACAGCCGTTTACCATTCTGGGTAAGTGGTCGGAAATGATTATGCCATCAAAATTAACATCGGCCAGAGCCTTCATTATATTGTACATATTAGCATACCCATTGTCGAGAAAGGTTTCTACAAAATAGGGCAGGGGCTGGTTTACATTACGGAAATGGACCTTAAAGATTTTATTTCTTTCCCCAAAGTATTTTATGGTTTCAATAACATCCTTTCCCATCAATGGCCCACCTTCCAGCCAGCAGCCTACACACAGACATATGCCAATATTTGGGCTGTCGGCAATTTCCAATGCCCTCTTATATCCATCGAAGTTGCTGAATATGCATCTTGGCACACCTGCCAGCGAGGAAACCGGTGGATCATCGGGATGGATCCCTATGCGCACGTTTGCTTCTTCTGCCACAGGTGCAACCTCCCTTATGAAGTATTCAAAATTCTCCCATATCTCATCATTGGTATATTCACGTTCGTGGCTTAAAGGCATCGAATATTTCTGTCCCTCCCATGTTCCTGTGGTGGCTTCCTCCAGGTTAAATGCCCGAGCCGATGCACCACCGCGAATTTCCTCACGTTCAGTACTCCAAATACCGTTGGCCATATGTGCATATGTAGTATACCCGATCCCAGCCTTACCCAGATTTCTAATATGTGTTTTGTATTCCTCGATTTTCGCATCCCTCTCTGGAAGGTTAAGCACGATCTTGTCCTGGTTATGAACACTGCTATTACCGAAGCCAAATACATTTATTCCTGCATCTGCATATAATTTGCGTCGGCTTTCATAGTATTCAGAACTTGCTTTTGAAGCATTGGTCCACAAAACAACCTCATCCAGCCCCATCTGTTGTATGATTTTAATTTGATCTTCGGAAGGCTCATTGGAGGCCTGTAAGGCGATTTTCATTCGCCGTTTATCCATTAAAGGTGGTGATTTGTCTTCCAAAAGATCTGCACTGGTATTCTTCAGATCAAGCGAATCGCTTTTTACAGTACCCAATCCTGCCAGGGAAAGAATAGCGAATGCGGATCCTTTTTTTAAGAAACTTCTACGTGCATTTTTCATGATTCATTGTTTTAAATATGTATAATCTCAGAATTTACTTCATTTTTCTAATCTATTGGACGCATTCAGCCAGTATTTTGTCTTAATTACACTTTCAATATTTGACTTCTTATCACTGTTGGGGGCAATAGAGTTGTGCTCCTTACTGCGAGGATGAAAGTGCCAATGAATTACGTGATCGAGGGCCAGGGTGCACTGGTAAATGAAGCAGGGGAGGAGACTCCCTTAACAGCAGGCGACTTTGCCCTGGTCAACCCCGAAGGGCTCACGCAAGTAATCGCGATGAAAAGCATCAGTACCGCAACAAAGGCGACCAGCCCTTCAAAATGATCTACGGGGTGCCGAAGGAGTTTGAGTAAGAGGCTCATTTGTCACCATAGTGACCTATGGCTGAGACTATGAGAACAAAGACTCTCTCTTTGTATACCCTATAAATGATCCTGTCTTTTTTATTTATCCGTCGCGACCAATAGCCTGCAAGTTTATACTTGAGTGCTTCCGGATTTCCAGTTCCTTCGTAAGGGGTATTGGATAATTCCAGAAAGATTTGTTCAATTTTTTTTATTACTGCATTGTTACCCGATTTGTAATGCACCTGTAGTTCCTTCCTGGCTTTTGAAGAAATCTCTAAAGTATATTTTCCCATATATTGCCAGGATCTTTAATCTGGATGGTCTTAGCCTTTGAGTATTCAGCTTCTGCTTCCTGAACATTTTGGATCAATTGATCATTGACCGATAAACGATCAACATCGTTAAGTGGTACAATTACATAGGCTTTATCTTTGCCACGCTGAACAATAACCTGTTCATTTTGATCCACCAGGTCAAAATACTTTCTTTGCTGGTCCCTGAATTCCCTGCTGCTGATTATCATCATATCACAATATATGTACCAATATGGTACAAATATACATAATTTATCAATTCAAATCTTAGGTCAATTCATGTGTCACATGAACTACATTATCGTGGGTGAAGGCGCACTGGTGAATGAGGCTGGGGTGGAGCAGCCCCTGAAGGCAGGCGACTTTGCCCTGGTGAACCCTGAAAGGCTCACTCAAGTAAACCGAGCCCGAAGGGCGAACTCATGAGCGCAGCGAATAATCCCGATAAAAACACCAGTACCGCAACAAGGGCGACAAGCCTTTTAAGATGATCTGTGGGGTGCCGAAGGAGTTTGAGTAAGTGTTACACAGGATCTGATGAGGCTATGTCTTTTTTGATGGTATCATTGATATACTGATTAAGAGAGACTCCTTTTAAAGAAGCGTTATAAGCAGCCATCTTGTGTAGTTCAGGAGATAAGCGGATATTTAAGTTTCCTTTGTATGATTTCTCTAAGGGTAAATTGTTATTGGTGCAATCTTCAATATGCTTATCTACCATATATTTAAAGCCTTCCTCAAGTTCATCCACAGTTGAACCTTCGAATGTAATCAGATCATTCACCCCTTCGACCTTTCCATAGAGTACCCTGTCCTCCGCCGCATAATGCACAGATCCGATAAATCCTTTGTACTTCAAAATATCTTTCATATCAAGCCATTTGTTGTTAACTCTTCAATGATCAAATCAATCTGATACCTCTTTAAAATATTACCCTGATGAGGTTTATGAAGCTTTATATTATGTTATAGTCTTTCATTGCTAAAAACGATCCTTGATCCTGATCTTTGTTGTTCTTTGTACCCGAAGTTGCTCAACAACCTTAGTAGCTCATTATAAGTGAAATCCTTTGGCCGGGTTAGGAACCTTGAGAGAAGTTTTTCAGATCTTGTCATAAGAACATACTGGTTTTACAAAGATAGGAGATGCGTCTCAAAATTGCAACTATATTTTAGTTGCAATTGAACTGCAAAATAACATAAAAGTAATTGCAAACTAACCTAATTGCTTCCATCAAGTCAAAGTGTCAATGACTTATGTAGTTGAAGCTCAGGGAGTACTGCTGAATGAAGCAGGGGAGGAGCAGCCTCTGAAAGCAGGTGACTTTGCCATGGTGAATCCTGATGAAAAGCATCAGTACCGCAACAAAGGAGACAAACCCTTTAAGATGATCTGTGGGGTGCCGAAGGAGTTTGAATATAAGGATTTTCTTAAGGAATCTGATCATTGGAAGATCAGGATTCAGTTTTGGCAAGCTGAGACCAGGCAGAGCGGATGGTTCCGGACCATTTCAGGATTGATATCGGATTTATTGATAAGTGCATGCACCGGGATCTTAAAACTCCTGACCAGTTCGATTACCCTGCGGGCATCATGAAGTCAGATCCGTTCTGTGTGGCCAGTTCCCTGGCTTCTTTTCGCACACGGCTTACCCGCTTACCACTTTGTTCCTCTCCTGGACCCATTTGTGCATGAACCAGGGTACTAAACCTGGTATCTGAAATCCGAAGGGAGTAGGTTCAGTCACTAGTACCACATAATCGGTGCCGGTTATGGTTTCAACCACAGGACAACTGGTGCCGGGAGGGGCATCAAAAATAAGGATGTCATTGTTAGGGGGAGATGGTGATAAAGGTTGACAGCTACAGTGGTTTTACCCGTGCCGCCTTTACCGCTGGCTATGGCAATTTTGAGAGCCATGAAAAGCCTCCTAGTGGTCGCAATAGTTAGTCGAGAAGGAGAGGGTTTCTTTCAGGTAACCGTCCACCAGTTCATCGGGAGTCAGTTTGGGAGCACCCACAAAAACGTTTACCCCATGCTGATTAAATAACTGTATGGCATGTTGCCCCATTCCTCCTGCAATGATATCGGTGGCTCCTCTTTCTGCCAGCCACGGAGGGAGTAATCCAGGCTGGTGAGGAGGTGCATCTAAAAATGAAACCTCTTTAATGACATTGTCTTCCACCTCTACCATGGCAAACTGTTTGCAATGGCCAAAATGCGCATCTAATACTCCGCAACTGGTTGGAACGGCAATTTTTTTCTTCATCGTAATGGTTTTGTTTGATACTCTCGATTTTTACACTAACCTTCTCCTCCTCTAAAACCTCTTCCTCTTCCTCCTCCGAAGCCAAACCCCCTTCCGAAGCCTCTGCCTCTTCCAAAGCCTCTTCCTGCAAATCTTCGGTCATCCTGGCCCAACTCCTCTTCAGATAATTTGTTTTTGGCAGGATCATCCGATCCCTTGCGAGGCTTGCATTTCCCCATTTGTCTTCCGGTACGGGGACCTTGTCCCCCTGGTCCGCTACTGTCGAATCCTGGCATGGTTTGTCTATTGTTTAAGTTTGGCAATAATTTCATCAACCATCTGATTATCATCAGGAATGATTACCATCTGGATATTGAATTTTTCGAGTAAATCTTTGGCTTTTGGCCCAAAATCTCCAGAAATTACCTTCGTAACTCCCAGTTCGACTACCTTCTCAACTACTTTTCCACCGACTCCGTGATACTCATCTTTGTATTCGTTTTCAAAGAAGCTTGTCTCACCGGTTTCTTCATTAAGAAGACAGAACCAGCCTGCCCTTCCAAATCTCAGGTCAAATGGTGATTTCAGGTTATCGCCCGTAGAGGAAATGATCGTTTTCATTTTGCGTTTCTTATGTGTTGAATTTGATTTGTTTTACACAATGGACATTCTTGCTGCTGAACGGATAAAGGCATGGTAAACCTGGCATGGCAATTTTCGCAGATAAACCATGATTTGTCCAGCATGGCGTTTCCAAACACTGACCTGATCTCCCTGGTCTCCACAAGCGCCCTGGCAATCTTGCGCCTGGCACTCTCATAAATACGTGCAAAGGTCGCACGGGAACTCCCATTACTTCCGAAACATTCCTGATGGTTCATCAGATCGAAATCGGCAAGCTTAATGGCTTCATACTCTTCATATAGCAGTTCTATATGTTCTCTTCTTCTTGCCTGTTTCCATAAGGTTTGAACCCTTTGAATCCAGGTGGAGCCACAACCTTCCTCAATCGTTTTCTCCTAGGCACTGTATAATTGTACACTGCAAAAATAATGAGAATATTCTCATAAAAAAATAATACTTAATAAATTTTAGAGGAATGATGGATTCTTGATTATATCTTAAAAATAATTACATTTGCACCCGAAATCGGGGTATAGCGCAGTCCGGTTAGCGCACCTGCTTTGGGAGCAGGGGGTCGTAAGTTCGAATCTTACTACCCCGACTAGTAATGATACGGTCTTCAGAGATTCAATCTGAGGACCTTTTTCTTTTGGTTGCAACATGGTTGAAACAATCGTCCCTTTTTAAGCCCCCTAATAAGCCTGTGCTATTGATAGTGTCAGCTTCCCTTAAAACCGGGCCAATCAACTCCGGTAACTTTCCAACTTTTAGAGTTAGCTGAAGCGATCACAACTTCACAAACCTTTTGAGTCTGAAGTGCATCTTTGAAGGTAGGTGCGCATGGATCTCCTGTTTCCAGGCTTCTGAAGAAATCAGCAGCCTGGTGAATAAAAGTGTGTTCGTAACCTATGATCGTACCAGGAACCCACCATTTATCCATAAATGGATGGTCACCATCAGTCACCAGGATAGAACGCCAGCCACGAACAATGGAATCGTCACTATGGTCAAAATATTCGAGCCGATTCATATCGTGCAAATCCCACTTGATGGAAGCATGTTCTCCGTTAATCTCGAAGGTATATAAGGCTTTGTGTCCCCGGGCATAGCGGGTGGATTCAAAAAGGCCTAAAGATCCATTAGCGAAATGACAATGAAATATACAGGCATCATCAATTCCCACCTTTTGTACTTTACCACTTGCCTGATGCACCCGTTCTTTGATAAATGTTTCGGTAACCGCCGAAACGTCACTTATACCTCCATTCAGCCACATTGCTGTATCTATGCAATGGGCAAGGAGATCCCCTGTAACACCAGATCCTGCGGAATCCACATCCAGGCGCCAGAGCCCTTCTCCACCCTGAGGTAATTCCGGACTGATGGTCCAGTCTTGAAGAAAGTTGGCCCGATAATGAAAAATTTGCCCTAATTTACCGGAATCAATGATTTGTTTAGCCAAAGTAACAGCCGGAACCCTTCGGTAATTGTACCAAACCGTATTTTTAACACCAGCCTTTTCAATGGCATCCACCATGCCTTTCCCTTCTGCCAGGCTACGGGAGAGCGGTTTTTCGCAAAGGATCATTTTGCCAGCTTCTGCTGCTGCAATAGCCATTTCTGCATGCGTGTCATTAGGCGTACAAATGTCGATGGCATCAATATCATCCCGGGCGATAACCGCCTTCCAATCCGTTTCCGTTGACTCGTAACCCCATTGGTCGGCAAAGGCCCGTACTTTATCATTGCTGCGGGAGCAAGCGGCTTTCAATACAGGGCGATATACCAGTTCAGGGAAAAAATTAGGAAGCCGGTTATATGCATTAGAATGGGTGCGCCCCATAAAACCACATCCTATTAATCCAATTCTTATTGCTTTTATCTTACTCATATTTTTTTCTTTAATCGACAATTACTCCTCTTCCTTCCAGCCATGTAGTTCCCGAACTTGTATCATCACTTTAAGGATATCATTCCAGGTATGCTGCTTCATCATGACCGCGTTATCGAACATGCAACCATCCCAACAGAGGTGCTTGAGGGCCTTGGTAAGGTTACCTTTGTCATCGCGAAGCCAGAAACCTGCATCGTTTGGCAAATCAAGTTTGCCATTCGGATCTGTCGCCAGGCAGTGGCGTCCTGTTTTATCATGGGAGCCGGTCCCATGAACTGTCCCGTCGTTCTGAGCAACATGAAGATCAATTGTCCATGGGCGAAGGGATTGGCTTATTTTTTTCAACCCTTCGGTTAAGGTTTCCCGATCGCTCCAT